>UMIM01001803.1_pt1 | contig 19794 bp, 10 predicted proteins | sample 1965831 | NCBI WGS metagenome assembly UMIM01 (sample SAMEA4836125, study PRJEB28245) | human gut metagenome | biome: gut microbiome; material: fecal sample | place: Denmark | collected 2008 | reverse complement strand
AATTTTCTGTACTTTTGATGCGATTTCAGACATAATTCTAAATTTTAAAGTTTATAAATAGAGTAAAAATGTTTATATTCCGCTGCAAAGGAATAAATATTTCTTCTTCTAAACAAATATTCGGGCAAATAAATGCATGTTCTTTGCACATTTTATCTCTTTCTGTGCACGAAAAAGGTGAAAATGGAAGGAAATTGTCTTTTAAACTCGTTGGGAAAGGAGTGTTTTTTGATATGATTCTTCTTGGCTGGGCAACAGATTTTTGTAATTTTGCGCATATGACACTATTCTCTCTTTCATCAGGGGAAATGAACAGATCATGAATGAGGTTACCCGGAGTCTGGGACAGGAAATCCTTCCACGGAAATGATGATACGGAGGTCGTTTCTTGAAGACCGGTTGCTCAGAGACTGCTTCTTTGAAGATCTGTTTTGTGGCATTCGAATTTCGGGAGATTAGTGTCTTGAGAAAGAAATTAAAGAGTTTTTTAATCCACCAATCAACAAGACAATGAAATCACACCCATGGAGAAAGATTTTCAGGTTGGGAAGCCGGCTAACGATGGCCGTTCTGCTCATCTCGGCCACATCGTGTTCGGAAAGAGAAACAGCCGGCACGGACTATACGCAATTTGTTAATCCGCTGATCGGGACAGGAGGACACGGGCATACCTTTCCGGGGCCTGTTGTGCCTCACGGTATGGTCCAGCCCGGACCGGATACTCGTCTGGACGGATGGGATTCCTGTTCGGGGTACTATTACAACGATTCTACAATCAATGGTTTTTCGCATAATCGTCTGAGCGGAACCGGATGCTGTGACTATGGTGATGTGCTGCTGATGCCCACAGTGGGAGAACAGTGTATCGGAACAGAGGAACCGACTGGGCAGCAGATGCCTTATTGTTCGTCGTTTTCACATGATGATGAAGTGGCTGTGCCGGGATATTATTCCGTTTACCTCTCCCGTTATGGTGTCCGTGCGGAGCTGACGGCTACTTGCCGTGCAGCTATCCACCGCTACACCTATCCCGCCACATCCGGTGCAGGGATGATCCTCGATTTGGACTACAGCCTGCAGCGGCAGACCAACCGCGACATGCTGATCGAGCAGGTGAACGACTCCACCCTGCGCGGACGCAAGCGCACGGCCTACTGGGCGCCCGACCAGCCTGTGTGCTTCTACATGGTCTTTTCGCGTCCCTTCACCTTCCGGCTGGTGAACGACACCCTGCCCCCTTCATCCGGAGCCTCCCCCCGGCCCCGCATGAAGGCCTTGCTGCGCTTTGCCCCGCTGGCCGAAGGCGAACAGGTGATGGTGAAGACGGGCCTGTCGGCCGTGGATATGGAGGGAGCCCGTGCCAACGTGGAGCAGGAGATTCCCGGATGGGACTTCGACGGGGTGCGCAGGGCGGCTGCCGCAGCGTGGAACCGCGAGCTTTCGCGCATTGAGGTCCGCACGGCCGATCCCGTCCGGCGCAGGGTGTTCTACACGGGGCTGTATCATGCCCTGATTGCCCCCACCGTCTTTTCGGACGTGGACGGCCGCTATCTGGGGATGGATCACCACATCCGCCGGACGAAGGAGGGAGAGACGTACTACACCATCTTCTCCCTGTGGGACACCTTCCGCGCCCTGCATCCCCTGCTGACCATTCTCCGGCCGGAGCTCAACGCGGAGATGATCCGCTCGCTCATTGCCAAGAGTGAGGAAGGGGGCATCTATCCCAAGTGGGACATGGCGTCAAACTATACGGGGACGATGATCGGCTATCATGCCGTTTCGCTCGTGGCCGATGCCTGGGCGAAGGGCTGCCGCAGCTTCGACGTGCGGAAGGCTTACCGGGCGGCTCTCCGCGCTGCCGAGTATGACACGACGGGCATCCGCTGTCCGGACTGGATGATTCCTTACGTCATGCCGCGGGCACGCTACTGGAAGAATGCCGTGGGCTATGTGCCCTGCGACCGGGACAAGGAGGCCGTGGCCAAGGCGCTGGAGTATGCCTACGACGACTGGTGCATCGCCCTGCTGGCCCGCGAACTGGGCGACACGGCCAATGCCCGCAGGTATGAGGCCTTTGCGCAGGGTTACCGCACTTATTACGATCCGTCCACGGGCTTCATGCGGGGGCTGGACTCCGGCGGCAAGTGGCGCGAGCCTTTCAATCCGTATGCGTCGGATCACCGGAACGATGACTATTGCGAGGGGAATGCCTGGCAGTGGAGCTGGTTTGTTCCCCACGATCCGGAGGGGCTGATGGAGCTGATGGGCGGACGCGAACGCTTTGTCCGGAGGCTGGATTCGCTCTTCACGGCCGATCCGCGGCTGGAGGGGGATCAGGTGTCGGCCGATATCTCGGGGCTGATCGGGCAGTATGCCCACGGCAACGAGCCGAGCCACCACATCACGCATCTGTATAACTATGCCGGAGTGCCCTGGCGTACGCAGGAGCTGGTGGACCAGGTGCTCCGCACGCTCTATTCTGACGCTCCCGACGGGCTGTCGGGCAATGAGGACTGCGGACAGATGTCGGCCTGGTATGTGATGAATGCCATGGGCTTCTATCAGGTGTGTCCCGGCTGGCCGGTGTATTCCATCGGGCGTCCGCTCTTCGATGAGGTGACTCTCCGCCTGGAAGGGGGAAAGACTTTCGTCATCCGTGCGAAGAACAATTCGGAGAAAAACAAGTATATCCGCTCGGCGACGCTGAACGGCAGGCCGCTGGAAGGGCCGTTCTTCACGCATGAGGAACTGATGACCGGCGGGGTGCTGGAGTTCGTGATGTCCGACCGTCCGGAGAAGTGGAACGGAAAGGAGACGGAGGGGGTATGAACAGGCTGGTCATGACTTTCGCGGCGCTGCTTGGGCTGCTGGGGCTCCGGGCGGCGGAAAGGGATTTCACACAGTACGTGAATCCGCTGATGGGGACGCAGTCGTCCTTTGAACTGTCGGCCGGAAACACTTATCCGGTGACCGCCATGCCCTGGGGGATGAATTTCTGGACTCCCCAGACGGGGAAGATGGGAGACGGATGGCAGTACACGTATACGGCGAACCGGATCCGGGGATTCAAGCAGACGCACCAGCCCAGTCCCTGGATCAATGACTTCGGCCAGTTTTCGCTGATGCCGGTGACGGGCAGTCCGGAGTTCGATGAGGACAGGCGGGCCAGCTGGTTCTCGCACAAGGGCGAGACGTCGCGTCCTTACTATTATAAGGTATACCTGGCCGAACATGATGTCGTGGCGGAAATGGCTCCCACGGAGCGGGCGGCCTTGTTCCGCTTTACCTTCCCGGAGACGGAGCAGGCGTATGTCGTGGTGGATGCTTTCGACAGGGGATCGTCGGTCCGGATCATTCCCGGAGAGAACAAGGTGGTGGGGTATTCCACCCGTAACAGCGGGGGAGTGCCTGCCGGCTTCCGCAATTATTTTGTCATGGTCTTCGACAGGCCTTTTGAATACCGGGCGACTTTTGCCGATTCCGTGCTGACGGAAAATGTGCTGGAGCAGACGGCCGGACATGCGGGGGCCGTGGTGGGCTTCCGTACGGCAAAGGGGGAGCAGGTGCATGTGCGGGTGGCATCGTCCTTCATCAGTCCGGAACAGGCGGAACTGAATCTGAAGGAGCTGGGCGATGCCGGGTTGGAAGAGCTGGCGCAGCAGGGCCGGGACCGCTGGAACGAGGTGCTGGGGCGCGTGGAAGTGGAAGGGGGAACGCTGGATCAGTACCGCACGTTCTACACCTGTCTGTATCGTTCGCTGCTTTTCCCTCACAAGTTCCATGAAGTGGATGCCCGCGGAAAGACCGTGCATTACAGTCCCACGACAGGGCAGGTACTGCCGGGATATTATTACACTGGAACCGGGCTGTGGGATACCTTCCGCTGTCTCTTTCCGCTGCTGAACCTGATGTATCCTTCCGTCAGCCGGGAGATGCAGGAGGGATTTCTGAATGCTTACCGCGAGAGCGGCTTCTTCCCGGAATGGTCCAGTCCCGGCCATCGTGACTGCATGGTGGGCAACAACAGTGCTTCCGTCCTGGCCGATGCATACCTGAAAGGGATTTGCGTGGACGATACGGAAACACTGTGGAACGGCCTGATGGCGGGTGCCGGCGGGACGCATCCCACGGTCAGTTCGTCCGGACGGCTGGGATATGAATACTACAACCGGCTGGGGTATATCCCGTATGATGTGAAGATCAATGAGAATGCGGCCCGTACGCTGGAGTATGCCTACGATGACTGGTGCATTTACCGGCTGGGCAGGAAGCTGGGCCGTCCAGAGAAAGAGCTGGAGGTCTTTGCACGCCGTGCGATGAACTACAGGAATCTCTTTGATCCCGAAACCCGGCTGATGCGCGGCAGGAATCAGGACGGTACGTTCATGAAGCCCTTTTCTCCGCTGAAGTGGGGAGATGCTTTTACCGAGGGCAACAGCTGGCATTACACCTGGTCTGTGTTCCATGATCCGCAGGGACTGATCAGTCTGATGGGTGGAAAAGACAGTTTCGTGCAGATGCTTGACTCGGTGTTTCATGTTCCGCCCCTGTTTGATGACAGTTACTATGGGCAGGTGATCCATGAAATCCGGGAGATGACCGTGATGAACATGGGGAATTATGCTCATGGAAACCAGCCCATTCAGCACATGATCTACCTGTATGATTATGCCGGCCAGCCCTGGAAGGCGCAATATTGGCTGCGTCAGGTGATGGATCGTCTTTACACACCTGCTCCCGACGGCTATTGCGGGGATGAAGACAACGGACAGACTTCTGCCTGGTATGTATTCTCGGCGCTGGGCTTCTATCCGGTATGTCCGGGAACAGATCAGTATGTTCTGGGGGCACCGCTGTTCAGGAAGGCTCTCCTTCATTTTGAAAACGGGAATGTGATGGAAATTGCCGCTCCCGGCAATAGTCCCGCAAATTATTACCTCAACAGGATGCTTGTCAATGGGAAAGAGTATACCGCAAACTATCTGGAACATGCTGTCCTGCAGCAGGGAGGCCGTATTGAATGTGAGATGAGTGCGACGCCCAATCTGTCCCGCGGCATTCTGGAGAATGATCTGCCTTATTCCTTCTCGCGCCATCCGGAAGAGTAACAGGCCTGTATCTTTTTTATTCAATAAACGGTTTCAGATCCCCCTGCTTTAGCTTTCTGTCATGGTTAAAGCAGGGGGATTTTTCCGGTCAGCGGACAATTCCTTTTACGGAAACTTCAGATACGGTAGCGTAATTTTTGTCCTTAAAGCAAATACGGATAAAGCGTCCGGTTGTTTCTGAACCGGAAAAATCCAGCCGGACAGAGCTTTTCTTTACCAGGGTTTGGGATTCTTTTTTTAGGGCTTTCCATTCTTTTTGATCGTCGGAGACTTCCAGTACATATTCTCCTTGTAAGCCGTCTATCTGTATTTCTTTTATTGTCAGCAGTTTTTCTGTATCCAGCATCCAGTAGGGCGCGTAATCCTCATCTGCCGCCTGCCAGCAGGTCTGTGCGTTTCCGTCGGCAGCCATTCCCGGTACATGTTCAGCTTTATGACTGCTGGCAAAAACGGGATTGTTCCGACCGAATGTCTGAACCTCACTGACGCTCTGATTACGGACGAAGCGGGTATACGGACGGTTCGTATAGCTGGAGTTCTGATCTTCCCGGAAGGTCTCATTCCCTTCGAATTCGAGTTCTATCCGTGCTCCTTTTAACCCGTCGGAACTTGCTTCGATGACAGTTTTCCCTGCGAAATAGGAGCGGAAAGAAATGGCTGCCTGTCCGTCCATTATGCGTATGTCACTGTCTTTTTTGAACCGGATGGAACGTCCTGTCGGAAATTCTCCCGGTCCGGACAAAACTTTTAGTTCTACTACCGGAGCACAGGCGACAGTCCTTCCTGCAGAATCACATACGGTGATCCCCAGCAGGACGTCATCAGTACCGTCGGTTTTTATTTTTTCTGTCTTGCTTCCCTTGAGTTTCAGGTATACAGGAGTGCCTTCTGCCGGCCATGCGGGAGGAGCTGTTCCGGCATACTGATTTCTGTACCAGTACCAGGAACGCTTGGGGATTCGGAAATAATCAACGATTCCCATCTTTCCCAGTGTATTTCCGGCGATGCTTCCATGGTCGAATCCGCACCAGATAGCCTGTCCGCAACGCCAGGGAAATCCTTTCCATCCTTCATTGCGTTGCAGGTCTCCCCATCCGGGTGCATATTCTCCCGGGCGGTCAGCTGTTACGCTGCCATATTCTGAAACCAGGTTCGGTATTCCCGGATTCTGAAAGTCCGGCTGGGTAGCTCCGTCGCCATTGTAGCCTGCAAGATCGCCGGTTAGATCGATTCTTGCTTCTGCCAGAGGACGTTGTGCGCCTCCGATTGCTGCCGGCCTTGTCGGATCCAGCTGATGGGTCAGATTCACCATCCGGCGCAGCAGCCTCTGGACCTGAGGCATTACTTCCGGACTGGAAAAGAATACTTCGTTGCACATGCTCCAGGCTACGATGGAAGGATGATTCCGGTGGATACGTATCATCTCCTGCAGTTGCGTCAGTGCGCTTTTCTCGAAAGCAGCTTCGTGCTCCTTGTTGACAGGATAAGCACTGCTGTCCCAGTATCCGTCGGTTTTGAAGCCTCCGATCCCCCAAAAAGGAGCTTCGGACCAGAATAGAATTCCTGCTTCATCACATGCCTGCGAAAAGGCAGGGGAGTGTGGGTAGTGAGAGCCGCGGATTAAGTTGAAGCCAGCTTCCTTCATCATGTTTACATCTCTGCGTGAAGCAGCTTCTGTAACGGCATCTCCCCAGCCTGCCTGATCCTGATGCACGTTGACACCTTTGATATACAGATGCATTCCGTTGAGAAAGAAGCCTTTATCGGCAGTCCATTTGAACCAGCGGAATCCGAAAGAGGTCTGGATGCTGTCCGTCAACTCTCCGTTATGATATACCATGCTTACGGCCCTGTACAGGCAGGGATGCTGCGGGCTCCACAAATCAGGCTGATATACTGGTGAAGTGAACTGTACGAACTTTCTGTCGGAACCGGCTGCGATTGTATCTGTAGTTTCCACTTCAGCCACGCGATTTCCGTTTCTGTCCAGAATGTGCGTAAGTAGCCGGTAGATACCACTTTCTCTGCATTCATTGATAATTTCGGTTTCAATCTTTATCCGGGTACTTTGTCCGTTGTTTTCCTCCAGATCAGGAGTCGTTATAAAGGTTCCGTACCAGGCGATATGGCAGTGCTTAGTCTTTACCAGATGCACATTTCTGTAGATTCCGCCGCTGAATACATGTTCGCCAGCCCTTGGTGCGACGTCGGGCCGCCATAAGTTGTTGACTCTTATTGCGATCAGGTTATCTCCTTTCCGGACATAAGATGAAATGTCTACTGAGAAACCTGTGTATCCGCCTGTATGACTTCCTGCCAGCTTTCCGTTGACAAAGATTTCGGCTTCCTGAAAGACCCCTTCAAATTCGAGGAAGAGTTTCTTTTCAAGATCTTCCGGTGTAAGACTGAGGTGTTTCCGGTACCATCCGTATCCGACATAAAAATCTTTTGACATGAAATAGGGAATGCTGAAAGAGTGGGGCAGGCCTATATTCTCCCAGGCAGTGTCATTGAAGTTGTTGTATCGGGCCGCATGAACATCTCCCTGTGCGTATTTCCATCCGGAGTTGATCAGTATGGTTTCGCGGGGAGATACCTGGCCGTACAGCAGGCAACTGTTGCTCCAGACCAGGAGCAGCAGTGCGGTGCTGAGAATTTTTAGAAGTCTTAGCTGGTTTAAAAATATCATTTTATAAATTCAAATAAAGTTTCTTCAGATCCAGAATATTTTTCTCAGGTCCAAAAAATTTCTTCGGATCCCAAAGAATTCTTCAGATTCCAAAGAATTCTTCAGGTCCAATATTTTTTTCTCTTGTCCAAAAAAATTTTTCTCTTGTCCAGAATTTTTTTCTTCAGGTTAAAACAATCTTTTCACCAATTACAGAATTTCGGGCGATCTGTTCCTTGCTTTTCTTATTCAAGAAACGGTTTCAGATGTCCGGCGATGATTCTGTATCCCTCGTGGTTGGGGTGAAGGCCGTCGGAGAACAGTTCCTCTCTGATCTTTCCGTCCTTTCCGGTAAGTGCTTCCGACAGATCGATCACCTGTACCCGGGGAAGATCCGCGAGTGCCCGTTCCAGCCGGTCGTTCAGCGAACGGAGTCTGTCTTCCCGGTCCCGGCGCGGTAGAATCCTGACGACATAAAGCTGCGCCTGAGGCTGCTTTCCGGCAATCAGACAGACTGTTTCCCGGATACCCCTGACGATTTCCTCGTCCGTATTGATGTCCAGGTTGTTCGTTCCCAGCATCATGAAGATTTTCTGTGCGTGGTAGCCGTCCAGTTCGCCATGCAGGATGCGCCACTGGATATTTTCGATGCGATCCCATCCGTAGCCCAGATTGACAGTTCTCCTGCCTTTGAAGAGTTCCTGCCAGATGTCATCGGCCACTCTCCGCTTCTCGAAAGGCAGTCCGCCCCAGAAGTGCGTGATGGAATTGCCGAGCATGACGATCTCCGGTTTCACCTTCGCATTATATTCCAGGATCTCCTCGTGCCGGTCCGTCCACCGGTACGTGTATGAATCGCGGTGCTGGCGGCAGGGAGTGAACGATAGCGATCCGAGTTCCGGAAACAGAAGTTCTGCAATCTTCTGATAACAGATATCGGCACACTGCTCCATGCTTCGGTCTGTTGCAGAGATTCTGTTTGTTGATCCTTCCGGTTTCCGGACTGTCAGGCAGAAGAGGTTTTCCGTTTCCTTCCTCATTGCTTCGCAGACCGCCTGCACTTCCCGGCCGGCCTGCCGGAGATTCTTTGCTCCGGTCCGGGAATTCCGGCACCCCATGCAGTCGTGCGTTACCAGCAGAATCGGAGCCTTGCTTCGGGTTCGGATCGTCCGGATCCCCTTCTCCAGCCATTTACGGAACTCTTCTGTTTCCTTTCCGTTCCTTCCCGGTTTGCAGTCGATGACAAACACAGCCGCATCCGTTTCCGCCATCTGTGCGAAACACTTCTCACCGGCCTGTCCGTTTCCGGAGTCATCCATGCAAATCACCGGCATGTCAAGCCGGCGCTGCAGGATATTTGTCCATGCCATTCCCGGCCGCGAAGCACAGGCGCCCAGCGTTGCGGACGGACTGAAGATGACAACCGGCCTTTCGGCAGAAGGGCGCAGAAAACTGAAGCGGCTTCCTTCGGGTACGCCGATCTGCATCCACCGGACATTGTTGCCGGGTGGAAGAAACAGCGTGAACTCATTCCCCTCCTGATGCGTATTGTGATACGTCAGCTCCCGGGAAATCCAGCGCAGAGTGTCGCCGGACTGGCAGACCCCTTCGCACCGTTGCTGCTGTCCGTTGCAGTCGGTCGTATACAGATCCATTCCACCGGCTCCGGCAGCTGCCCTGCAGGGACGGCCCCCTCCTGCGTCTGCCATCTGATACCGGATCTCTACCGAAGGCGCGTTTGTAATGAAACGGATGTATCTTTCCGTTGCCGCCTGTGGTCCGTCAGTTGCCGGCTGCATTCTTTGGGCAGACTGCGGCCTTTCTGCTTCCGGATCATGCCATACCGTCTGTGCGCACAGGTCTGCGGCTGTTCCGCCCAGCAGAACAGCCAGCATCCATACTTTTACGATCTTCTTCATATTCCTGCAGACGTTACCGGATCAGTTCCTTCAGATGTTCAGCCACACATTCATATCCTTTTTCCGTGAGATGGATATAGTCGCCGATATACAGTCCCTCGCGGATTGTCCCCTGATTATCGAGGAACCACTGCGAAGGATTCACGTACGTCACCTTCTTGCCGAACTTCCGGGCGGCAAGCACCTTGTGAATCCGGTCACACTGCCGGCGTACCCCGCTGTCCTTCTCCTTTCCGGAAGGGAACAGTCCCAGCAGAATGATCTTTGAGTCGGGAAACTGCCGGCACGCCTCTTCGGTGACCGCTACGATTCCCTCAGCCGTTTCATCCGCCGAGTCACCTCCCGCAACGAGGTTGTTGATGCCGATGGCCACCACTACATATTCCGGCCGGCAGCAGTTGTAGTTCCCGTTCCGGATGCGCCACAGCAGATTCTGCGTGCGGTCGCCCGAAATACCGGCCGATTCCCAGCAACCTTCGCCCAGCACCCGGTCCATCGCCGCCTTTCCCGGTTTCCAGGTGACCAGTTTGCGTTGTCCGCCCCATCCCTGTGTGATGGAATTTCCCAGCAGGAGCAGTTTCAGCTGCCGTCCCTGCAGCGATTCCTCGATGTCGCGTTCCACAGTGTGCCATTCGCTGCCCTCTTTCCATCCGGCCGCTGAGCGGAACTCGTTGCCCGGTACTGCCTGCGTACACGGATTCCCGTAGCGTCCCGTAGCCTGAAGAATAAACTTCACGATCGGTTCCGGATTGTTGAGCGAGTGCGGATGATGGCCGATTCCCGGCTTGTGGATCACTTTGACGGGCGCTCCCAGCCGTTTCATTTCCGCTTCGAAGACAGCCGTATTCTCGGCCACGGGTACCACGGTGTCCGCATCGCCTACCACGTGCAGGACCGGGATGCCCGCGCATGCTATCCGTCCGGCGTGATCCAGCGGATTACCCTTCCATTCCGCCGCTTCCTGTTCGCTGCCGAAGCCGTACACCTCCATCATCCGGCGCGTATCTTCTGCCGACCCTTCGGAACTGCCCTTTCCCATCGGCCAGCTGGTGATGTCCATCACCGGTGCATCCGCATAGATGCACGCTACCTTGTCCGGGTTCTTCGCCGCCCAGTTGTAGACGATCAGTCCCCCGCGGCTCATGCCCTCGAGCACCGCCTTGCGATGGAATCCGTGTTTCCTCAGATAGCGGTAGAACCTGTCCCAGCGCTCCGTCGCCTTGTCCGATCCGTAGAGGTCGGCCACGTCGCAGTAGACGATGTGGAATCCTTTCTCCAGCAGGTCGATGTCCGTCTGCGGCTCATGCCCCCAGAAACGTGCGCGCCACACCCAGGGCCTTCCTTCCGCTTCCCGTGCCGGGCAGACCACCTTGCAGTCCGTCCCTTCCGAGCGGAAGTCATATCCCCGGAATCCGTGGAAACAGAAAGCCGTAGCCCCTTCCGGCACGAACGAAGGCTTCCGTCCCTTTTTCCCGGCGAGCAGGTAATCGCCCACCTTGCGTGCGATCATCCCCGCACCGATGGCCGAAGGATGCAGGCGGTCGGGCATGAGCGTAGCGTCCCATCGGTCGCCGAACAGGTTGAACAGGTTGATGATGCCCAGTCCGCGCTCGCAGGCCAGCTTTTCCACGGCCGGTCTCACTTCGTCGGCGATCTTCTGCGGGTTGATGGTTCCCTCCTCGGTCAGGAAGCAGCGCACGGGCGTGAGCACGATCACCTGCGGATGCGAAGGCAGGTTGCGGTAAGTGTCCGCCAGCCGTCCCAGTTCGGCGGCAAACGGCTCTGCCCCGCGCCAGTTCTGCGGCTTGGTGTCGTTGGTGCCTAGTTTCAGGGGTACGATGTCGGGTGCAAACTCCTTCGACCGTTCAAATTCGGGCATGTCCGTGTAAGGATAATCCCCCCACGAAGCCGTCGTGGCCCCGTTATGTCCGAAGTTCTCCACCCGGTATCCCCCGCCCAGTAGCTGCTGCAGCTGCGCCGGATACGAATTGTTCTCTCTGCCTGCAATGCCCGCACCATAAGTGATGCTGTTGCCCACGCAGGCCACTTTCAGGGTCTTCTCCGCCCGGATTACGGCCGGAAAGACCAGCAGGAAACAAATAATCAGAATCTGCCTCATGTGATATTCAGTTTAAAGATAAAAAAATGCGATCATTCAGTCTGCAGGACGCGTACGGTTGTTTTCAGCCGGATATCCTCCACGGAGCGTCCCACCGAGAGGACGAACTCGCCCGGCTCCGTCACATACTTCATGTCCTCGTTCCACAGCCCCAGTCTTTCCGCCGGAATCCGGAACCCGATGACGCGCTCTTCGCCCGGTCTGAGCTCCACCTTGGTAAACTCCTTCAGCAGATTCACCGGTGTGACGACACTCGACACACAGTCGCGTACGAAGACCATCGGCACCTCCTTGCCCGTCATGCGGCCTGTGTTCTTCAGCCGGAAAGAAAACCGGATGCTTCCCGTGGCCGGACACACCGAGTCCGCCTTCAGGTCGCTGTATTCAAACGAGGTGTAGCTCAGTCCGTGTCCGAAGCAGAAAGCGGGCCTGTCGTCCTCGCGCGAGCTTCCCAGCCCGTAGCCTGTCCAGTATCTGGACGCCGCCTGATAATAATACATCGGGATTTGTCCTGCATGTCTGGGCACGGTGACCGGCATCTTTCCCGAGGGATTCACCTTGCCGAAGAGGATCTCCGCCACAGCCTGTCCGCCGTACATACCCGGTTCCCACGCGTCGACGATGGCTGGCACGTGGGCGGTGATCCATTCGTTGTTGAGCGGTTTCCCGTTGACGATGACAGTCACTACCGGTCTGCCCGCTTCCACGAGCGCCCGCACCAGTTCCGTCTGCCGTCCGTAGAAGTCCACCGAAGGACGGTCCGCCGATTCCCCGTACGTTCTCAGTCCCCAGTCGGAGCGGATGCCGTAGCCGCCGATCACGACGACCGTCAGGTCACACGTCGCTGCCATGCGTACGGCCTCGCGTATGCTGAAGTCGGAGATTCCCCCGCCTTTTTCCAGGATTTTCCGCTGCAAGGCCGGATCGGTGGTATTGGTCCGTTCCAGTACCGGTTCCGGCTTGATCTTTCCGCTGTTGCAGAACGCGATCTCCGTGCCTCCCGCCGTCCTGCGCATTCCCTCGAGCACGGTCACCACACAGCTGTCCGGCTGGGTGAACGACCAGTCGCCCAGGATGGCCTGGTTGTCCGCATTGGGGCCGGTCACGAGGATCCGCCGGTATTTCGTGGTGTCCAGCGGCAGGAGATTCCCCTCGTTCTTGAGCAGGACCACACATTCGCGGGCCGCCTCGAGCGCCGTCCTGCGGCTATCGGGCGTGGCATACCTGTCTGCTGCCGGATCCGTATAGCGGTTTTCAAACAGCCCCAGGCTGAACTTCACTTTCAGGATGCGCCTCACGGCATCGTCTATGCGGCTCACAGGGATCTTTCCCTCCCTGACCAGCTGCCTTACGGGAACGGCAAACTGAAGGCTGCCGGGCGAATACATGTGCATGTCCATTCCGGCATTGATGCTTTTCTCCAGCGCCTGCGACTGGTTCTCGGCGGTGAAGTGCAGACTTGTGAGGTTGTCCATGTCCATCATGTCGCTGATGAAGAATCCCCCGAAGCCGAATTCCCCCTTCACCACGTCGGTGAGCAGCCAGCGCGAGGCATGGCAGGGGATACCCCCGATGTCATTGTGTCCGGGCATGATGGTCATGCAGCCCGCTTCGACGGCAGCCTTGAAGGGAGGAAGGATGTATGAGCGCAGAAAGCGTTCGGAAATCTCTGCAGAAGCGTGGTTCACCCCTCCGGCAGATACTCCTCCTGCTGCCAGATGCTTCACCGATGCCGCCACTCTTTTCGCGGGATCGGGGTTGTCCTGCAGGCCTTTCACAGCTGTGCGCACCATTTCGGAGGCCAGGAAAGGATCTTCGCCGTAGGTCTCTCCGGTGCGTCCCCAGCGTGCATCGCAGACAATGTCCACACAGGGGGCGAAGGTCCAGTGGGTTCCGGCCGACCGTATTTCGGCGGCAGCCTTCCGGGCAGCCTGTTCCGTAAGGCTGCGGTTGAAAGTGGCTGCCATGCTGACCGATGTGGGATAAATGGTTCTTCCCTGCAGGGTAGCGTATCCGTGTGCGGCGTCCATGCCGATCAGATAGGGGATCTTCAGGCGGGTTTTCTCCGAGAACGACTGAAGGAGATTGGCTGCTTCGGGCTCCTGCCCCGCAATCCATGCGCCGAAATCGTAATATCCGGCTTTCATGATGCTGTCCTGATCCCATTCGGAAACCATATCCATCTGGCCGATTTTTTCTTCCAGTGTCATTTGTTCCAGCAATGCTTCCACGCGTTCTTCCACGGGACGGCTGGGATCCATATATACGGTTGTGTCTACTTCTTTAAGGTTCTGGCATCCGGTTAAAAATAGAATGCCGATGAAGATGGCCGGTGTCTTTGTTTTCATATTCATAGTTTATTGTTGTAAAAGGTGTGAATACAGCATAAACTAACAATATAAATTGTTATGTTGTTACTGTTTTGACGTGGCAAAGTTAATGTTTTTTTAGAAGCAGTTTCTTTTCAATATAAATCTTGTGATTAATCTTGTATCCTGGATCTTCTTGTGAATTGTTATGATGTTTTTATTCTGACATTTTGTTAATACTATTCAGATTTTGTCTTTTTGATATTTTGAGTAAATGAGAGTCTCATGTTTTGTACTCTTGTACATGCTGATTGTAAAAATGCGATTCTCAGAAGGATTCAGGAGAACGGAAAGATATATAGAGGCTCATTATGCTTTATTACAGTTCATGTTTTCCTTCTTTTGCTTTTCTGCTGTTGGTTATAGGCCGTATTTGTTATCCTTCTGACTTCTTGGAAAAGTCTCTGTTACTATTTCTTCCAGTTCCTTGAAATGCATTGGAAAGCCATTTTCAGAAAACGAATAGTCATTTGTACTTATCTGTTTCGGCGTTTTTACCATTTTGATTCGGTGAAAAGATTTTTTCTTTCCGCATTTTTTGTTTTTATTCGTCTCAGAAGTGCATATTACTGGAATAAAAGTACAGATATTGTGTATATGTATACACGAAAGCTGTATGTTTTCTTCCAGACTGGCAGATATAAACAGAATGCCTGTTATGGTATCGGGAAAATATTGTTCAGAATGAAAGTAGAAAACGGTAAATGGTAATAAAATGTATTAGGCCCTGCGTCCGTCGCTTTTTCTAGAATGTTATAAAAAAATCGCTATGGTTTTGAGAGCCATAGCGATTTTTGGAGAAGATATAGACGTTATGTCAGAAATGCTTTTGGTTATTTTTTAGGAACGATTATTAAGTAATGGTGCCATCATTTAATTTACTGTATAATAATAGATCCTATAGCATATTATAATTTTATATAAATCTTTTTTACATAAAGGGGATAACCTGCTAGCAAGCACAGCAATACAACGGTAAGTCCCCAACTTAAAGAAACAAATTGTTGGCTCATGAATCCCTGGTAAAATGAAATGATATCATCTGCTATTCCATATTTTCTGAAAAATTCAGCAATTAATGCAGATAGCAAATAACAGACAATTGAATTTTTACCTAATACATCAAATGCGATTCCCCAATCCTTTTTACCCCATACATCACAAATTAAATGTACAACAATCCATGCTAATAGAGATATTCCAGAAGTCAGCAATCCAAAAGAAGAACTCCAATAAGTTTTGTAGATAGGCAAAATAGTCCAGTGTAAAATGTAAGCTAATGCAATCATACTAATAGCTATTGTACTCATTTTGATTAATCTCTCCTTGAGTTCATTTTCTGTTAAAATTCTAGCAGATACGTAACCAATTATTGCATTTACAACCGAAGGAATAGATGACAATAATCCTTCCGGATCATGAGTTGGCGTGTACATATGTTTTGTACCGATTATGGCTAAATCAACTGCATCGACAATTTCATATCCTTTCATTGTCAGTAGATAATAAAAGCCTAAAATTAATCCCGATATACTTAAAAGAGTGGGAATTGAACGAACTTTTATAACCAATAAAGAACAAATCAAGTAAACGATGGCTATTCGTTGTAAAACTCCTAATATGCGGACATCTAACAAATTTTGATCAAAAGGAATCCAGTTGAAAATGATTCCCATTAGAAATATTAAAACTGTTCGTCTGAATATATGTTTATAAAGATCTGTTGGAGGTGCCTCTACATATTTTCGCATGGATAAATACATAGATGCTCCCATGATAAAAATAAATGATGGGTAAACTAGATCGGCAATTCTCCATCCATAACCAGGGATATGGATTAAGAAATCAAAACTACCTCCAGCCTGGGTATTTACCAGGATCATGAAAAAGATCGTTATACCTCGAAATATGTCAATTGATAAAAGTCGTTTCATGTTTTTTTGATTTAAAGTGTTAATTATGAAGTTTCTTTGATAAACAGTAAGCATTCGAAGAAATGCACCTTTTACACTTTGAGGTTTGGTTGTAGCTTTGCGGCAGTGAATACAATCAAACCTCAATTATTATGAACAGACAAGAATTTGAAGAATTAGAATTGCAGGTGCAACAAAGCGAGCTGCCGTTGAAGTCGTACCTTCAACAGATAGGTGTAAGTTATTCAACCTATCACTACTGGCGTAGAAAATGTTCCGTTGACAGGAGCAGTATCAAACACGAGTTGACTCCTATCAGTTTTAAACAGGCATTTACGGAGTCTTCCCAAGAAGAACAATTGCCGCATGGTGTTGCACTGCTGTTTCCTAATGGCCTTCGTGCCCACTTCGGGAACGGTTCTGAAGAGATACTGATGGAATTATTGACCCAAAGTCTTCGAGGCGGCCATGTTTAACCTGAACGACACGATGCGCTACTTCCTGTGTCCTGGCAGGACAGATATGCGCAAAGGTATCAGTTCGCTATGCGGAGTGGTACATGAGAAGATGAACAGTGAAGTGAGGAACGGTGATGTCTTCATCTTCATCGGTTCCAGCCGCAGGCTCATGAAACTGCTTCATGCCGAAGACGGAGGTATGGTAATGTATGTAAAACGTCTGGAGGCCGGTCACTTCAAGCTGCCGGAGTATGATCCCAAATCAAACAGCTATCCTATGGAATGGCGCGACCTGGTGATGATGGTTGAAGGCATACAGGAAAACCCGGAACAGAGGCTCCGGCGGTTAAGAGCCGAACGTAAGGAATACCATGTATAATATGTTTTTTGTGTGAGTAAACTTTGGATATTGTTGCATAATTCACTGTTAATTAGTGTATTTACATCATTAAAAGAAGTATAGACAATGGAAGAAAAAGAAATTTTACTCAAGACGATAGAAGGGCTGAATGCCTCTATAGCCTCATTGTCTACTACTAATAAGAATCAATCCGAACAGATAAAAAATCTGCAGGAACGTATCAAGGAGTTGACGGCTCAGGTCGCATGGCTGAACCGTCAGCTCTTTGGTCGTAAATCGGAGAAACTTCGCGTATATGATCCTAATATGCCAGATCTCTTTGCCGACGAGTTTTCCGGACTCCGGCAGCAGGCGGAAGAAAAGCGGGACGAGGCTGTGGAAAAGATTGAGAAGGAATCGGTGGAAGACGTAAAACGAAATCGCCAGAACCGCAAAATGATAGAGGACTTGCCCGTATTGGAGACCGATACAATAGAACCGAAAGGCGTAGAGATAGCTCCCATGCCGCTAATGCCGGTCGACAAGTGCATCGCTGACACCAGCCTGCTTGCCGAAATATTGCTTCAGAAGTATGAATATCATGTCCCGTTCTACCGTCAGATACAGCAATACCGCCATCTTGGAATGAAAGGTCTGACCGAAAGTACACTGGACGGCTGGTTCAAGAAAACCGTAGAATTGCTTAAGCCTCTGTATGAAGAACTCAAACGTGAAGTCTTCTCCTGTGATTATGTACAGGTGGACGAGACTACAGTTCCGGTCATCAACAGGGAAAAGCACAAGGCCGACAAGGAATATCTCTGGATGGTAAGATCAGTCATGGAGAGACTGGTCATCTTTCATTACGACGGAGGCTCACGGGCCGGAGCGGTCATCGAATCCCTGGCAAATCAATATAACTTCAAGGGATATCTTCAATGTGACGGTTTTGCAGGTTATGAAACAGCCTTCAAGGCCAACCCCGACGTGCGGCTGCTCAACTGTCTGGTGCATATACGTCGTCATTTTGAGCAGGCTTTGGATGAAAACAGGGAGATGGCCCAACATGCACTGACTCAGATACAGCATATCTATAAAATAGAACGTCAGTGTGACGAAGCCGGCCTGTCATATGATGAGCGCAGACAGAAGCGTCAGGAGCTGGCCCGGCCAATCATGGAGGCAATGAAGGTATGGATGGAGACAGAAGGGATTAAATACAGTCCAGGTTCTTTGACAGGCAAGGCCATTACATATGCCTATACCAAATGGGATAATATTATAAGATGCTTGGACGATGGTCGCCTGTACTGGGATAACAATCTGGCGGAAAACGTCCAACGCCCCATCACTCTGAGCAGAAAAAATTTTCTCTTCTGTGGTAATCACGAAGCTGCGGTTAATATGTCTGTCATATGTTCTCTGCTGGCCACATGTAAGGCGCACGAGGTAAATCCCAGAGTATACCTGAACGATGTTATCGCACAAATGCCTTATCACAAGAAGGCAACCCAAACTTCCACATAAATGGAAGTTGAAACATCCGGAATGTGTACTGACAAGGCAAAAGGAGGAATCTTGTAACTGATATAAACTGTAACATATGGGTTCAACAAAACAATAGCGGCTGATACTATTAGGTTCATAGTGACAGTCGCTATTGTTGTATATAAAGGTTTAATACCTGTAGTTGGCCGAATACTTACGATAAACAGTTATCTATACTTTTAAAAAAACTCTCTTTCGATAACAATACAATAAAATAAAGAATATAATAGAGACATGTGCAAGTTCTAATAATACCGGATAATAATCTCCGATTAAATGTTCAAATCCATGTAACCAGAATTCGCGCAAAGAAACAGTATTTAAGGTATGAAATAGCATATAAGCTAATATTGAATTCATCCCATAAATCTTTAGCCATTTCCAGTTTTTTCCTCGTTTTTTAATGTCAATCCAATAATAAGACAACAACATCAGCAAAACGGAAATACCTGTCGATAAAAACATCATAGAACTAGTCCACAATCGCTTAATAATAGGTTCAATCCATGATAATGCAAATGATATAAGGAAGCAAACCAATACAGCCAGTAATAAAAGTCGGACTTTCTTTTGTGGTGAATCTGATGATTGCAATAGGCAACCTGTGAGCACACCACTCAATACGGTAGCTGTAAAATTCAAGGTACTGTAAATCCAACTAATATGATACCAGTCTGCAAAAACAACATCTCCTGACGCTGTAACTGTCGCTCCATATAAAAAACGGCCTAAGACAAGACGGTCAATCAGTTCTGCCAAATTATTCCCAGGAGTGTATCCTCCTGTTAATAGCATGCCTGTTGTATAAATAAATGGCAATATAAAGAATGTAATCAGTAGACCTTTTATCGGCATACTTAAAAACAAGATAACAGAAAACAAATATCCCATTGCAATAGATTGTAAGGTATCTGTATATAAATACAATGAATTAAGATTCAAATCCAATAAGTTACCTTGTACAATAGCACCAAAGATCCAAAGCAAAACAACTCTTTTTAATACCCGATAAAACAACTTACCAGATATTTCTTCTTCTTTTCTTTTATATCTTGCCATGGCATATGGAATGGATGTTCCCGCCATAAATAAAAATAAAGGCATTACCTGATCCCACAAATGAAATCCCTCCCATTCAACGTGGGTAAATAATACATCAAAAATAGTTTTAATCCAATTATTTTCACCGGTTGCCTGAGCCAAGTACATGAAAACAGATTGAAAGCCTACCAGAATAAATAAATCCAGACCTCGTAAAATGTCTAATGATTCAAGCCGTTCTTTTTGTATTTTTCTCATATTTTTATGCATTAGTGTCCCGTTAAAATGGGACGAGTTAAACAATTAAT
>UMIM01043192.1_pt1 | contig 19920 bp, 16 predicted proteins | sample 1965831 | NCBI WGS metagenome assembly UMIM01 (sample SAMEA4836125, study PRJEB28245) | human gut metagenome | biome: gut microbiome; material: fecal sample | place: Denmark | collected 2008 | reverse complement strand
CAAATATAGGGTATTGTCTCTCTTTGGGAGCTGTCTTTGGCAGTTGTCGCAAATTCAGAATTTATTTTTGGAGAATTTGAGGAAGGCTCCAGATGGTTATGGCATTCCGAGGAGTTAAAGTTCTGAAGACCTGACGCTTAAACCATTCGTAGAAAGCATTTTTCAATAGAATTTACTTTCCCGGATATTCTATATCTCCATTCTTCTTCCTCAAATCCTTCCAACTGATTTCCCAAGCTGCCAACGAGCAGAACTCAGGGAGATAAATAAAGCATATTTGTGGCCTCGGAGCAAGGTTTGGATGTGAGCGCTGTAAGCGAACATTCAAACCGCAGCGACTAAAGTCACAAATATGCTTTATTTATCTCCCTGAGTTCGTCTGTCTCGTCTGTCTCGGCAAATCAGAAATTGTATGTTATAATATTTTTGAAGTAGAAAAATTAGCAAAGTAATAGGAGGCTACTATGGTTATTGAGAATAATCCCAAAGAACTTGCTGCTATGAAGAAATTTCATGAAGGAAACAGAGCAGAAGGATTAAAACTGCAGGAGGAGTTTGCTTCAGAGTTTCGTGAAGAATATAAAGATAAAGATCATTGTCCCTGTAAGAAAGCCTGTCGTTATCATGGAAATTGTAAGGAATGCGTGGCGATTCACAGGGCTCATCAGGAACATGTTCCAAACTGTATGCGGCCGATGTTGAATAGGAAGATTAAGATACTTTCTGAGTTAACGGAACATACTCTTGCTAATGAGATAGAACCTCCTAAAGAACATTTGAGAAAAGAGTTTCTCTAGAATGTGTTTGAAAAGTATTGTTTGCCAATCGCTTGATAAAAAAACTCAATTAGTGTATTTTAAAAGGAAAAGCAGTTGATGAAAGAGGGGGTTAAACAATGAAAGAGAAGAAATATGTTGCTGAGAAAATAGAGAATTTCCAGGCAGAGATTCCTGTAGAAGAATATATGAAAGAATGCGTGGATGTTGCAACATTCCTTGAATTTTGTAAAGAATGCTCGAACTATGGGAAACTATGGTGCTGCCCTCCGTATACATTTGATGTGGAAAAAGATTATTGGAACAAATATCGCAAAATTCAAATTATGGGGCGAAAATTATATCTGCCTAAAGAACTTACAAGCCAGTCCTATATTAAAAATGAACAATGGAAAATAACAGAAGAGTTTCTTCTCCCATATAAAGAAGAATTAGAACAGGAAATCTTAAAGTTAGAACAGGAATATCCTGGAAGTGTTTCTTTAAGTAGCGGAGCCTGTTTACATTGTAAAAATGCAGAGTGTACACGTTTGTCTGGTAACCCTTGTCGTTTTCAGGATAAAATGCGTTATTCAATAGAATCATTGGGAGGCAATGTTGGCAAAACGGTAACGAAGTATCTTAAGCAGGAATTACAGTGGGTGGAAGAAGGAAAACTTCCAGAATATTTTATGCTGATTTATGGACTGCTAATTCCGTAAATTCTGGTTTGCCGCAGGCAAGGGAGACGCCACTGAGAAGAAATCTATAACCGGATTGCTGGAAGAATTTAGGGAAGAGCCAGTAAAAAAATCCCATTTTGTTCCGTTGTGCTAAACGTTCCATTTTGCCCAATAAAGCAGAAACTTCGGAAAAACGAATCCGAAGTTTCTATGGTCAAAATTCCACAGCACAAAGTCACAAAATAGGATTTTTTTTGCTGGCTCTTTTTCTCGTATTCTTAGTGCAATCCGGCAGATAGTATATACAGTGGCTGTACATTCAATTTAATTCCTCACGAATTTTTTGGGCAAGTACATCTCCACCGCAAATGATACTGCCACCGAAAAGGACAAAAATATCTGCCTGTGGGGTGTTATATTTTTCTGTAAGAGCAGAAGAAGTAAGTTCTTCTATATCCCTTTTTCCACAAAAATTTCCAAGCGTGTTGATTGCGTCTATTGTTTGTTGATTCATGTTTTTTATTCTCTGTTATGTTATTGCTGTGTGCTTTCCTGCAACCAGCTTTGAACATCTTCTACTGCAATTTTTACTGCTTGTGAGATTTGTTCAATGGGCATTCCCATATCAGAAAGGCGAAGAACCGTTTCTTTTTTCTCTTCAAGTTTGCTGTTGTTAACTAAGTTCTCTAAAGCTTTACACATATCTATCTCCCTCTCCCTTTCTTCCATAATTAATGACTGGTTTATGATTCGCTGTGAATTGACGATAGAGCCAATTGTTAAGCCTAATTCAGCAGATATGGATTTATCTTTGTATCGTTTGTTAAAGTTAGTATAGTCTTCTTCGTAAATGAGGCGTACCATATCAAATACGGTTTGAACATCATTATTTTGAAATTGAAAATGTTCACTGCTTCGTATTTGTAACAGGTTCATTTTATAATCAGATACCATAGGTTTTAAATCTTCGGTTACCTGAATCATATCTACCAAATTAGTTGGACCGTCCCATTCTTCTTCTCCATAGTATATGCATAGACCAATTACAGGATGCAGTCGATCTGTTTTGGTCAGTCCGGATAAAAATTCACCGGAGGAGCTATAGTTCTTTTCTCTTTTATTTCTGGCAGATAATTCATTATATTCTTTGAGATAGATTAATGCATCGGCGATCATGTGCCGGAGTGGCATGGCATAATGAATTTTTTCCTGATTCTCTAAACTCCAGATGATAAAGTCGGTTCCATCCGCGGTTTTTCTGACAACATCTAAGATTTGCTGTACAGTTTCTGCATGGTTGTTAAACTTTATTACAGAAGAAATATCGGTATCTGCTTCTTTTAAATCTTCTGGTTTTAATACTTGCTTTCCATTAAATAAAACGGTATTAAATACATCTGCAAATCGCTGATTATCTCTCCAGAAATTCTTTAGTACAGTGTCCGGTTTCACTTTATTACGAATCGCCGTCACTGTCACCTTCCTTTCTTTATTATACTATAGGTATTGCTATTTTACTATGACAAAATATATATTACCATATAAAAGACGAAAAGTAAATATATTCCATAAAATTTGTTATTGTTTTTTGTCAAGTGATTTTTTCTATATTTTCCTACCAAAAGTGCCATATAATCGACCATTTTGACAAAATGTATTGTAAATCGGTGAGAAAAATGATACGTTATTTTTAAATAAATGAAAAAATGTACGAAAGATACTTCTGTAAGCTGTCTTGCAAAAAATAATAGTATCAAAGATACTTTTGTAAGCTGTTTTACAAAAAACGATATTAGCCACTTCCCTGTAAAAGAGGATATTGCATTCAGAATGCACTTTGATAGGCTGCCAAAGCAGATAAATTATTTGGCGAAATAGCAATGTTATATTGGAAGTATCAGGAGTACATTGTAGGGGAAAAGGAGGAAAATCTATGAAAAAACAACGAAAACACAGAAGACTGTCCAGGCTGCTGGCGTTCGTCCTGTCGGTGACGATGCTTGCAGGTCTGTGTCCGCAGGGAGTCAGTTTCTTTGGAATGTCACTGACTTTACCAAAGGTACAGGCAGCACAGCATACACTCAGCAATCCGAGAATTGTAAAGGATTCTTCAATGGAAGCCGGGCAGAAGGTGACCTGGGACTGTGTGTACTTTGGAAGTTATCCGCAGACAGAAGTTGTGGAAAGCGGCAGTGAGGAAGAAACTGCCTTAAAAGAGATGAATACCTATTATGTAACGAAGTATCAGTCAGTAAACAGTAACGCCTTTGCGGCGATTGAGAATGCATCCTATGATGCGAATGGGGATGCAACTGTAGGGGGAGTTAAGTATCGCAGAATGAAAGCTGGAAATGCGGTGCATTATATTATTAACACAAATGGTGGATACTATAATTGGAAGGATAATTCTACCTACCATTATTTTAAGTATGAACCCATTAAATGGCGCGTTTTAAATAGGAAGAGTAGCGATGCTTTGCTCCTTGCAGATGTCGTATTAGATGACCAGAGGTATAATAATAATTGGACTTCTGTTACCTGGGAAACAAGTAGTATGCGAAGCTGGTTAAATGGCTATGGAGCATCAGTTAATCAGCCCCGAAAAGATTACAGCAGGAAGAATTTTATCAATTCTGCTTTCACATCTGCACAAAAAGGTGCTATTAAGACAACCAACATTATAAATGAGAATAATTTTGATTATGGTACGGACGGAGGAAATAATACTTTCGATAAAGTGTTCCTACTTTCAGATTCAGAAATCTATCATACGAATACGGCAACAAATTATGGTTTTGTAAAAGAGTATAATATTTATGATGAGGCAAGAAGAAGTAGTTGCAGTACATATGCTTATGCAATGGGAACAAGGAAATCTATATATAAATTTTATGAAGGAGAGGTTTGGTGGCGTCTCCGCTCGCCAGGTCTTCATAATGATTATGCAACTGTCGTAAATGATGATGGCTCTGCAACGAGTTGGGGGCACTATGTCGACTATAGTAGTAATGGTGTCCGCCCCGCTCTACACTTGAATCTCTCATCCACCAACCTCTATTCCTACGCCGGAACCGTATGCTCCGATGAGATGAAGTCCGGGGGTCGGCAGAAACAGACGAATTATAGCTGGGATGAGGCGAGTGGAACGCTGACGGTGACGGGAAGCTGCGATATGGAAGATTATTCGGCTTCTTCTCCTGCACCATGGGCTGGATACCGGAATAAGATTAAGAAGGTAATTGTGGAGTCCGGGGTGACGGGGATTGGTTCTTATGCATTTGAGAATTGTAAGAATCTTTCTTCTGTGGAGATAGGAAATACGGTACAAAAGATAGGGGAGGGTGCATTTAGCAACTGCCTTACATTGAAGTCTGTTACGATACCATCGAGTGTGGATACGATCGCGTACGGAGCGTTTTGGTGGTGCCCAGATTTGGATACGGTTTATTTTGAGGGAAATGCCCCGGAGATGGGGGACGAGATTTTCCACAATATGTCTCTGACGGCGTATTATGTGGCGAATGATAAGACATGGACGAGTGCGAAGCGTGGCAATTATGGTGGACATGTGACATGGAAGACATGGTACGGTAACCGGGAAGAAGGAAGTATTTATGTAGATCCGATGAATCTTGGAGAGATTTCTGTAAATAATAAAGGAAAAGGCTATTCCTGGTATACGCTTACCGATGCGAAAGGCAGCCCGATTGCCGATACAGAAATAGAGTATACGATAGGAAGTACCTGCAAGACCACAAAGACAAATGCGCGTGGAGAGTTTGCAGTGGCCAGCCCAACAGTAACGAAGGATACGGAGTTTACTGTGAAGATAACGACAAAGGATGCAAGACCGCTGAAGAATGCCTCGCAGTCTTTTACTGTAAAGGTAACAACACTTTCTTATTCGAGTGAGTATACGCTTTCAAACTCCATTACCGGAGGTGGGACATTAACGACACCGATTGCTGGTGGAGGCGGCGAGTCAGAAGTGGGAGGACGTTCCATTATAAAATACCAGACAGATGATAAGGGGACACATCTTACATTTCAGCAGGCAATGGATGGAACGTACAAAGGTTCTGTGGATAATTCAACAAAAGCGGTGACGGATAAGTTACTAACAGGTGTTTCCAGCTCCTGTATTCCGGCAGTAAAGGGAAGCAGCAATGCTTCTTATAAGAACAGTATAACGGGAGGAATGTATTTTGATAATTACGTTCCAAAAGACCCGGATCAGTCCTTGCAGATTACAGCGGCATTGCTGATGATGGGAAATGGTACAAATACTACTTCTATATGGAAAAAAGCGCTTGGAAATACCCTTTACAATATGACAGGCTCTAAGATTAATAACGTTGGTGTATCAACTTCAACAAGCTTGGGAAGCAGCGGAAAGCTGACCTGGGGAAATGGAAGTCATTTATCCTCTCTTGTTTCGGCAGGAAGCAAGACAAACTATGCGAGCAGCATGGAGTTAAATGAAGAAAAGAAAACATTAAGTAGTTCGCAGAGCTTAAAAGCAGAGAATTCTCTGAATGTCCTTTCCTTAAAACCGATAGCGGCAAATGCGCTTTCCAGTAAAAAAAGTAATGCGGTAGGTCTTTCTATAACGCAGGATACCTCTGGTGGATACAGTGTTTCAAGTAACATGACAGACGGAAAGGAAAATGAGATTCTCTTAGGAAAAACTTCCAGTTCTGATGTGAGAAAGCTGACGCTTTCAAAAGAGTCTTCAAACACCCTTTTAGAAAATCAGAGCAATGCGAAGTTATTTGCAGATGGAACGATTTCCACATTGGGAACCGCGGATTTTGTCAATGGTGTAAAAGGGGTCTGGTCTTCCGATACACAGGGTACGATAAAGAATTCGAAAAAAATCGGAGCCGGTGTGCAGATTTCTGGTATTGCCATGGGATATCCGAAGGAAAAGCCGGTATTGAGTGTGAATTGCTCTTTTTCTGGCAGTCAGGAAGTCAGTTATGATTATGCTTCTTACGCATGGAATCAAGGAAGGCAATATGTTTTATCCGAATCCGATATCAGTGATAAAAGTAATGAGATGGCAGAAAATAAAGTAAAAGATATCGTAAATAATGCGTTGATCGGTTCTGCCGCATCCGTAGGAAAATGTTTTGATTCTCTTATGGGAAGTCTGAAAGATACCGTAAATAAAGGAAAAGCCTATGTCAGTGGAAAGAGTGCCGAAATACAGGCAGGTATCACAGCGATTACAAACGATATTAAGAAATCAAGAGCAAGGTCTTTTGCAATCATGGCAGTAAATGAAGGGGAAGGAGAACAGTCTGCGGCAGCAACAATGGGTTCCTCCTATATGGTACAGCTTTATGATAAAGAGGAAAAGATTCTTGAAGATACCGAAGTAAAGAAACAGGCGGCAACACTTACTCTTGCTTATGATAATACGATGTTAAATGCAGCCGGTGTGGACGAAAATACACCAGTATACATTTACCAGTATGATGAAGAAAGAGGAATCTATGTCTGCCGGACAGATTCTGCACAGGATAAAGGGAAAAAAGAAGTTTCTGTACCGTTAAAGAAAAACGGAGAATATATCCTTGGTGTGGATGTGTCCGCACCGGAAGTATCGGATATGAATGTATCGAATACAACCGCTTCTCCTGTTTTTTCAGCAAAAGTAATTGACGGAAATGGTGTTAAAGATTTCGAGATGAAGCTTGACGATAAAGAAATCGTTAATGCCGCATCTTTTACACAGTATTATAACGAAAAGACAGGTAAGTTCACCTGTCCGTTAAAAGGACTGACTGCAGGAAAGCATACGGTGACAATCCACACAGAGGATACGCTTGGAAATAAGACAGAAACACCGTATACTTATGAATTTACAGTTGATGATAAAGCACCGGAAATCGCAGATGCCAATCTTTCTTCAGACGAATTATTCACAGAGGATTCCGTTTATGTAGAAGCAAAAGTAACAGATGATACTGCACTTGATAAAGTAAACTGTGTTTTAGAAGATGAAGAAGGGAATATCGACTATGAAGAAATGACAGAGTTAGATGATGGACTTTTTAATATTGGTTTATCTGACTTTAAAGACAGAGGAAAGTATAAAGTTTCTATCATGGCAGTCGATAAGGCTGGAAACAGCAATGTATATACATTGAAAAATGCTCTTAAAGTGTACAATGCACAAAAGAGTGGTTTAGACATCACATCTCTTACGATAAATAAAAATACAGGGAATATGGAAGTTTCTGTTGTAAACCATGATTTTGAAACGAGAAAAGGTACGCTTCTTATCGTAGGATATGATAAATCAGGTAAGATGGCTGGCACCGTATCAAAAGAACTGTCCATAGCGGAGAATGGAACAAAGAACGATTCCGAGAAATGCATGGAAAATGTTACAGATGTACAGGCATTTATCCTGTGCGATGGTAATAACATTGCAGACTGCTGTACTTATACACCAAACGGTCTGATAACAGAAGATATAAGTGCAAGTGAAGAATCGGTTATTCAGGGAGAAAATGGGCAGTATACCTTTGACCTTGTAAATAGTGATGCATTAGAAATCAAAGAAGGACAGTATTATACACTCACAGCAGTAAAAGGAACAAAAAACGCACAGTATGTACCAAACCTTACAGATACCGATACCATCTGCGGAGCAAAAGCACAACAGGCAATGAAAACACAGTCAGGTACAGCAGCGATAAACTTTGGAACGATAAACATTGCAAAGGAGAAAGAAGTAAGCTTTTATCTGATTGGAGCAGGTAAAGTACAATATATACAATCCTTTAGTGGAACAGGGGAAGAAACCTGCAAACACAAGAATGTTGTAATAGACCCAGGCAAAGAGCCGACTTGTACAGAAACAGGATTGACAGAAGGAAGCCACTGTGGAGATTGTAATGCTGTACTTGTAGAACAGAAGGTGCTTCCGGTAGCAGGACATAAAGAGGTCATTGATCCAGCGGTTGCGCCGACAGAAACAACACCAGGCAAGACAGAAGGCAAACATTGTTCCGTATGTAATGCAATTCTTGTAGCACAAAAAGAAATCCCGCCAACAGGGAAAAAGCCAGCAGGAAATGCACTCTTAAAGATAGGCACACAGGTAACTGATAAAAAGATAGGCGCTGTTTATAAAGTAAATGGAATCCGGACAGTAGAATATAAAAAATCTTTAAAAAAGACAACTTCTATAGCGATTCCGTCCGTAGTAAACATAAAAGGAGTAAAATATCAGGTAACTTCTATTGCGCCAAAAGCATTTATGAATAATAAAAAGCTTAAAAAAGTAGTAATACCGGCAACAATAAGAAGCATTGGGAAAAAGGCATTTGCCGGATGCAAAAACTTAAAGAAGATTGCAGTAAAGACTCCATATCTTACAAAGAAATCTGTAGGAGCAAAAGCCTTTAAAGGAATCCATGCCAAGGCAGCAATAAAAGTGCCAAAGAAAAAGAAAAAAGCCTATACATCTCTTTTTAAAGCAAAAGGAGTAGGAAAAAAAGTAAAAATTAAGTAACAGGAACCTGTTTTTAATAGGAATGTATTTCTGATTTAAAAACATAAAATGCCTTATACGAAGTGAATCGTATAGGGCATTTTTATGTTTTGCCAAAAGTATTTTTTAAAAGTATTTCTCTTATTGCGATACCTCACGAAAGCAAGTATAATATGAAATATAACATATTTTTAAGAAAAGAGGTGCAATTATGGGAATTTATTTAAATCCAGGGACAATAGAATTTCAGGAAAGTATAAATTCAGAAATATATGTAGATAAGACAATGCTTATTGAGAGAACAAATGCAGCTCTTAGAACAAAACAAAAGTATATGTGTATCAGCCGGCCGAGAAGATTTGGAAAGTCGATGGCGGCGGACATGCTTGCGGCGTATTACGGAAAAGATAATGATTCAGCGGCATTATTTGATGGATTAGAGATTAGTCACTCTGAGACATTTTCCACGCATTTAAACAAATATAATGTTTTTAAGATAAATATGCAGGAATTTTTAAGCATGACGCAGAATGTAGATGAGATGCTTAAAGTGCTTCAGAAAAGGCTGCTTAAAGAATTAAAATATAAATATCCAGAATATGTAGATAGTGATAATCTGGTATTTGTCATGCAGGATATTTTTTCTTATACGGGGCAGTCCTTTATTATTTTAATTGACGAGTGGGATTGTCTATTTCGTGAATATAAAGAGGATGAAGAGGCACAGAGAAAATATCTGGATTTTTTAAGGGTATGGTTAAAGGATAAAGCATATATTGCTCTTGCTTATATGACAGGAATTCTTCCGGTTAAAAAGTACGGAACGCATTCTGCATTAAATATGTTTATAGAATATTCAATGACAGACCCCGGAAATATGGCAGAATATTTTGGATTCGCAGAAAGAGAAGTAGAAAGTCTTTGCGTAGAATATGGAATGAGTATAGAGGAAACAAAGGCATGGTATAACGGATACGGTCTTTATAGCCATAACAAACAGGAAGATATTTTATATTCTATTTACAATCCAAAGTCAGTTGTAGAAGCAATGTTACGTCACAGATTTGGTAACTACTGGAATCAGACGGAAACCTATGAAGCACTTAAGATATATATTCAGATGAATATGGATGGATTAAAAGATGCAATCATTGAAATGCTTGCAGGTAATAGTGTGAGAATTAATATAGGTACCTTTCATAATGATATGACGACATTTGCGACGAGAGATGATATTTTGACATTGCTTGTGCATTTGGGATATCTTACTTATGATGTAGAAAAAGAATCCGTTAGAATTCCGAATAAAGAGGTGGCGCAGGAATATATTAATGCAATCAGTACAATGGATTGGAAAGAGGCAATTTCTCAGATTAAGGATAAAAAATATGCCTTAAAGTTTCAGGGAAAGTTAGAAGAACAGCCTAAATATACAGGACGAATTCTTGCGGTAGGGATAGGTTACGATAAACAGACAAAGGAACATAGTTGTAAAGTAGAGGTGCTAGAATGACAACAATTTTATGCTATGGAGATTCAAACACATACGGTTATAATCCGGTAAATGGTTTGCGTTATCCAAAAGATGTACGTTGGACAGGTGTATTACAAAAGCTGCTTGGTGAACAATATGCAGTCATAGAAGAAGGCTGTAATGGAAGAACAACAGTTTTTGAAGATATTGCCGAACCATGGAAAGCAGGACTTGGCTATTTAAAGCCTTGCCTAAATACGCATAAACCAATTGATTTTGTGATCATGATGCTTGGAAGTAATGATTTAAAAAGAATGTTTCACGCATCAGCAAAAGAGATTGCAGATGGAGCGGAGCAGTTAGTAAGTATTATAAAAGAATTTACAAAAGAAAAACAAGGTTTCATGCCGAAAGTAATTCTGGTATCCCCGCCAGAGATTGGGGCAGATATTGCAACTTCAGAATTTGCCCGGTCATTTGATGAGGATGCAATTGAACGTTCAAAGGAGCTTCCAGTTTTCTACGAGAAAATCGCTAAAAAATATGATTGTATTTTCTTTAATGCGGCAAAAGTGATAGAATCATCGAAGGTGGATTCGCTACATTTGATGCCAGAGGCACATAAAAAGCTGGCAGAAGAACTCTATAAATGTATTATGGAAAATGAATAAAGAAAAGAGGAAGATAAACTTGTTTTCGAAATTGGCACTCGTCCCTTGACATGGCTAATAATATCTGTATAATAAAATTAGGCAGAATAAAGAGCCTCGAAAGAAGGGATAACATGTTTTTTTGGAAAATAGATGATGAGACCATACGATGCCTTATTAATAAGGAAGAGATAGGGCAGATGGGCTTTGATTTAAAGGAACTTGGTGAAGATAATGAGCAGATGGAAGAATTTTTGAATGCCGTTATTGCAGATTCTAAGAATTATATTGAATGGAATACAGAGAATGGGGTGCAGAATTATATTGCCAGAGCACTGCCATCCGAACAGTTCCTGATTACAATTAGCTGTACTTTTCAGGATGTGGCGATAGACAGGGATTTAGACCAGATTAAGAAGATGACCACAGCATTGAGAGAACGGATTTCTGATGACAGAATCGACAGTATCTATTCTATGACAGGGGAAGAGAAGGAGCGGGAGTTTGAATCTTTAGCAAGAGATCTTCATGATGTGTGTATGGGGAATACTAGTGAAAGTGAAAAGGATACAGAAGAAGCAGCAAAGAATGTGCAAAATACATCTTCAGAAGTATCTTACCAGCAATCGGCACCAACTAAGCCATCTGGTTCCACAATGACAGACAAAGAAAAAAAACAGCAGGCAGTAAGACCACATATTCCGGCACAGAAGCTTATATTTGATAATTTTCATAATCTGATGGATTTCTGTTCTCTTTTGAATAAAGATTATTTTATTCCATCAAGCCTTTATAAGAAAGCGGATAAGTATATTTTACTGGTAGAGTTTCCAGTAGAGATGGATAATTCTCAGATTATCACGTTCATGATAACAGCAGAAGAATATGGGGCAGAATGTTCAAATCAGAGATTAGAAGGGTATTATTTGTCAGAACATGCGAAGCTGATTATTAAAGATAAGGCAGTGGAGACACTTTTTCGTATGAATTAAGCGAAACATCATAGAAACGTATTGTTTCTTAATATGTAAAAGCTTTAGTCTAAACAAAATATGAAAATCATTTTTGATATGTAGAATTCTGACAGATGATTTTTATCTTCCAAGAAGAGTGAACAATTACATATAACCAAAATGAAAGAAGTATGATATACTAACAGGGAACTGGTTAAAAACTGGTTCCCTGTTTTTTATAATAGGTAATTATTCAGAGAAGAGAATATTTTTGAAAATTTATTTTAAAATTCACATGGCGAAGTAAGCATGTGTAAAAAATGTTAAAAATATAGTTTGGTAAACATGTTCTGAATAATTATTATAATTTTGCAGAATGCTTAAAAATAAAAGAAGGGATAGAATATATATATGGATTTATCAGATGTGAGAAAGAATATTGACCGTGTAGATGCAGAAATCCGCAAGCTTTTTGTGGAGCGTATGACATTAGCAGATCAGGTTGCCTGCATTAAGGCAGAGACAGAAGATAAAATTTACAAACCGGATAGAGAAGAGATTATCATTAAGAAGCAGACCGAGGGAATGAAGCCAGAATTAGTAAGAGAATATACTGCTCTTATCAAGCGAATTATGGAAGTAAGCCGTAAGTATCAATATGGCAGAACTTTAGAACTTCGTCAGTGCTTTCCGTTTGAATATAGTAAGATGCCAGCAGTCATTTTAAAACCGACGATGGTAAAAGAGGAATTATACATCTGTGAAGATTTTTCAAAAGATAAGGTAATTACGGTGTCTTCTTATGAAGAGATTGGAAATTATATCAAAGAGGGCAAGGCAGATGCTGGAATTGGCATTATTGAGGAAGTGGGAATCGGTGTATCCGATGAACTTCATAATCTGCTTGCGGAGAAAGATTTATATATTACACACTGTAAAGTACAGGAAGATGGCGGTGTGCGCCGTAAAGTAGTAACATTTACAGACAAGCTGGTTGTTCTCCCATCCCATAACCGAGTAAAAGTAATGTTTGAATGTCCAAATCATAGCGGCAGTATCAGTAGTATTTTATCAATGATTTCTGATTATGGCGTGAACCTTACAGAGATTCATTCACGGCCATTCTGGAAAGATAATAGTTGGAATTATAAGTTCTTTGTAGAAATGAATGCCAATATTGATACGAAAGAGATTCGTGCATTAATCTACCAGCTTTCTCAGGAGACAGCATATTTAAAGATTCTTGGAAGCTATGCCTGTGAGGGAGACTTTTAGAGATGGAATTTTTAGAAGAAAAAATATTTGACCGTGAGCAGTATGATACTTATATCCGCCGGATTCATTATGATGACCGGGATGCAGTGATGTATGAGAAAATGCTTCATTTTCTATTTCCATATATCGTAGAAGAACGTGGAATAGAAGATAAAGAAGGACTTATGGAAGAGTATATCCATTGGAATGGACAATTAATTGAGAAATGTCTGTATCATCTGCCTCATGATATCCCGTACATAAATATCTGCCGGGCATATCAGTCGGTTGTATTTCTTTTCGCAGGAAATATAAAAGAGGGAATGGAGCAGCTAAGAAGGATTGGAACAGAGAATTTTCAGTATGATGGCAAGGCTCCAAAGTCAATTATGACGCAGGATGGTAAAGTATATAAGCCAGTTTCTAAACTATTCCTTCTATATAATTATGCAAAGGTTCTTAAGCAAAAAGGAATGCAAGGAGAGCTAGAGGCATTTCAAAAGGAATACCCATATGCATTTACTATTTATGGTGATGAGGAACATAGGGAACATGACTTGTTTTACAAAGAACAGATGGGACAATACAAGGATGTAATATTTTATCCGGTATATCAGAGAGTTTATAAAATTGGGCGAGGCCCGCAGGACTTTTTTGTTTATTATGACGCAGCAAAGTCTGTGCCTGTTTCGCAGGTGCCTGAATAATCTTAAATTATCAATTATGGATTGATATGGGGATAATTAAAGGATAATAACTTATTCAGAGTTTAATAGGGAAGAATACTTATAATACTGAATGGTTAAAATAATATTTATGGAGGAAAAACAAATGAAAGAGTATTCATTGGGAACAAAATGTGTACAGGGAGGTTATACACCAGGCAACGGAGAACCGAGACAGATTCCAATTGTACAGAGTACAACATTTAAGTATGAGACAAGCGAGGCAATGGGTCGCTTATTTGACTTAGAGGAAGAAGGATACTTTTATTCCAGATTACAGAATCCAACGAATGATACGGTAGCAAGAAAGATTTGTGAATTAGAAGGAGGAAGTGCTGCAATGCTTACTTCTTCTGGACAGGCAGCCTCTTTTTATGCTGTATTCAACATTGCTTCCTGCGGTGACCATATTGTATCATCATCTTCTATTTACGGAGGAACATATAACCTTTTTGCAGTAACAATGAAACGAATGGGAATTGATTTTACCTTTGTTTCCCCAGATTGTACAGAAGAAGAGTTAAATGCGGCATTTCAGCCAAATACGAAAGCTGTCTTCGGCGAGACAATCGCCAATCCGGCACTTACTGTATTAGATATTGAAAAGTTTGCAAAGGCAGCACATGCTCATGGCGTTCCATTAATTATAGATAACACATTTGCAACACCAATAAACTGCCGCCCGTTTGAGTGGGGAGCGGATATCATCACACATTCCACTACAAAATATATGGATGGACATGGTGCAGGATTGGGCGGCTGTATCGTGGACAGTGGAAACTTTGACTGGACAAAATATCCAGATAAATATCCAGGACTCTGCACGCCAGATGACAGCTATCACGGTGTCATTTATACAGAACGTTTTGGTATCGGCGGGGCATATATTACAAAAGCGACTGCACAGCTTATGAGAGATTTTGGTTCCATGCAGTCTCCTCAGAATGCATTTATTTTAAATCTTGGCTTAGAAAGCCTTGAAGTGCGTATGAAACGCCATTGCGATAATGGATTGGCAGTGGCACAGTTTTTACAGCAGCATGAAAAGGTAACGTATGTTAATTACTGTGGTCTTGAAGGAGATAAATATCACGCATTAGCAGAAAAATACCTGCCAAATGGTTCCTGTGGTGTTGTAAGTTTTGGAGTAAAAGGCGGAAGAAAAGCGGCTGAGAACTTTATGAAACATTTAAAGATTGCCGCAATCGAGACACATGTTGCAGATGCAAGAACCTGCTGTCTCCATCCGGCAAGCGCAACACATCGCCAGATGAATGATGAAGAGTTAGAAGCTTGTGGAGTAAAACCAGATTTAATCCGCTACTCCTGTGGCTTAGAGAATGCAGAAGACTTGATTGCAGATCTTGCACAGGCTTTAGATCAGATTTAATGTTGATAACGCTGCTATAGCGAATAAGATGAAATAAAATTCAAGTAATCCATTCAAAATCAGAAAGCAAAGAGAGAACAGAACCTATATCTGTGGCCTGGGAGTAAATGTTGGATGTGAGTGTTTAAGCGAACATTCAGCATGCCGCGACGAAAGTCACAGATATAGATTCTGTTCTCTCTTTGGTTTCATCGGCTTTTTTATAGTTGCATGATATGTGTGGTATTAATTGGAATCAGAAAAAACAAAGAAGTCTCATTTTGTACACATTTTCATTGTATAATACATTTTGTAACAAGTTGTTAACAAATAATATATATTTGCTCAACATTTATTACGAGAGGAGTTTACAATTGAAACATAAAAAGACACTACTTACATTTTTGATGCTGTGTGGGCTGTTTATTTTAAGTAAACCAGTATCTGCAGCAAAAGTTCCAGTCATTAAAGCTGGAAAGTCTACGAACTTAAAAGGAACCATTATCAATGTCAAGTATAGCGGAGCGGCTGTGACGATGGCGAATAAGTCCGCGACACCATCTATTAAGATTGGTTCTGAGATTTATGTACCATGCAAGACACTTTTTGCTGATAATGGAATTCATGCTTCTTATACAGCAAATGGTAACACTGTTACAGTAAAGAATGGAAAGCGCAAAGTTATTTTTTATGCAAATAAGAAATATGCAAAAGTCAATGGCAAGAAGATGACCTTAAAAGCTGCACCGTATTTTGTTACATATAAGAAAAGTAATATAAGAGATTTACTTGTTCCTGCAAAGCAGGCAGCAGCGTTCTTAGGTTTAAAATATACTTACAGCAGCCGTGCTAAGCTTGTGACTCTTGGGGTACGTAGTGGAATTGAGACTTCTGCAACACAGGTGAGCAAAGTAGCAAAGACAAGATTTATCAATAAGATGGGGCCGCTTGCAAGAGCAAACTATAAACGTACAGGCATCCTTGCCTCTGTAACAATGGCACAGGCGATTTTGGAAAGTGGCTGGGGACAATCAACATTAGCAGAGAACGGAAATAATCTTTTTGGAATGAAAATCAGTTTGTCTGGTAATAATTGGTCTGGCTCCGCCTGGGATGGTGTAAACTATTATGCAAAGCGTACTTATGAATACGGAAGCAGAGGCAGATATTCTATCACAGCAAAGTTCCGTAAATATTCCTGTGCAGAAGATTCTATCGAAGATCATTCAGCATACCTGTTAGGAGCGAAGAACGGAAGCAGGAAGAGATATGCAGGACTTACCAAGACAAAAAGTTATAAAAAGCAGCTTCAGATTATTAAAAAGGGCGGCTATGCAACATCTGGTTCTTATGTGAATGACTTGTGCAGGGTAATCCGTACATATAATCTTACAAAATGGGATAAATAAAACACAGATGCAAATGAGAATGTCATATATTATTTTATGAATGGATTTTTGTTGTTACGAAAATATCTATAAAGACGGTATTTGACCCTATAGGCAAAGTGTATTATAGTAAAAGCAGGTTTTGGCCTGCTTTTTGTTTTTTGATAAGGAGGAAGACATTATGGAAAGAATGTTAGAAGGAATGGTTATTTTTGTAGCTAAAATACATAACTATATTTTGTCGCTAAATGATGCTTATGAGAAAAACTTTACAGACAAGCAGCTCCACTTTCTTGTAATAGGAATTTTGGGAATGCTTATTTTGATGGTGATTTATCCATTGTTTAAGCTGTTGAGTGAGAATCATATTCTGGCGATTGCATTTATCTATGTATTTACAGTAATCGTAGTTATTACTTTTGCTATTGAAATCGGTCAGAAGATTTCCGATAGCGGAACGATGGATTTTGCGGATATCGTATTTGGAATTGCAGGATTTTTGCTGATGTTTGTGATTTTTGCTGTTATAAGACAAATTTTTCTGGCAATTATCAATTTGTTCCGAAAAATAGGAAAACATTAGAGCGTGTTTGAAAAGTATTTGTAAAAGGTCTTTTTAATATACTCTACAGGAAGGGTATAGAGTGATAATAACTAGATATAAGAAGTAAAAAAGAAATCTGTCACAGGATATATTATCGAGTCGTGGATAGATTTCTTTTTTTGATTTTGTTTTGAAAAAATGTTTAAAAATGAGAACAAAATAGCTTTTATTTTTTTGTTGTTCATACTTTTTCCGAAATTTTTTCATAGATTTTTCAGAAAATTAGTGTATGATATAGAAGAAAAGGAAAATAAGCAAGAATGAGGGAGGCTTTTTCATGGATAAATTAAAAATCATGGTCGTAGATGACGAGAGCAGAATGAGAAAACTGGTAAAAGATTTCCTTAAGAAAAAGGATTTTGAAGTCATAGAAGCCGCAGATGGCGAGGAGGCTCTTGATATTTTCTTTAAAGATAAAAGTATCAGTTTAATTATTTGTGACGTTATGATGCCGAAGATTAATGGATTTGATGTTGTAAAAGAGATTCGTCAGTACTCACAGGTGCCGATTATTATGCTGACGGCAAAAGGTGAGGAGAGTGACGAGTTGAACGGCTTTGATCTTGGAGTAGATGAGTATATATCGAAACCGTTTAGTCCAAAGATTCTTGTAGCCAGAGTAGAGGCAATTTTAAGAAGGAGTAATAATCTTTCTACCGGAGAAGTTCTTAAAGCCGGTGGTATTGAACTTGACATCGCCGCGCATGAAGTAAGGATTGACGGAAAAGAGATTACGTTAAGTTTCAAGGAGTTTGAACTTCTGAATTATTTCGTAGTGAACCAGGGGGTAGCACTTTCAAGAGAAAAGATTCTTAATAATGTATGGAATTATGATTATTTTGGAGATGCCAGAACAATTGATACCCATGTTAAAAAGCTTCGAAGCAAGTTGGGAGAAAAAGGCGAGTACATCAAGACAATCTGGGGAATGGGTTATAAATTCGAAGTAGATTGATTAGGAGCATAGCATGAGAAATTCAATACGATTTAAGATGACCTCTATCTTAATTTTAATTGTCGGATGGGTGATTGTATTTACATGGTTCCTGAATAATACATTTTCTGAGAAATATTATGTGTCTTCTGAAAAGGCATCGATAGTAAAGACATTTGATAAAGTTAAGAATATTTTAAAAAATGAAGAAAATCAGGATACCATTGATGAGGAAATGGAACAGATATCCAATAAGACAAACATCAAGATGATGATTGCACAGTCAAGTAATTATTATTACAGCCAGAATGTAATATTTAGTAATCTGATAGACGGAAGTAAGACCTACGAAGAGATTCTTGGTTATTTAGATCAGATTCGGAGTCAGGTTATACTTGGTAATGATAAAGGAAACTTTAAAAGTAATTCTGGAAGAAGTATTTTCCCGTGGGAAAACAGTGCAGAGAATAATATGTCCACATTAATAAATAAGGGATATTTTGTCACACAGTTAAAAGATCAGGCAAGTGGGCAGAACGGTATTTATCTATTCGGATTTACAGATAATGATTATCTGATTGCCATGAGAGTGTCTATTGAGGGAATAAAGGCAAGTGCCGACATCAGCAGTCGGTTTATGGCATATATTGGAATGATAGGTATCATACTTGGAAGTTTAGTTATCTTTATCTTTTCATCAAATTTTACAAGGCCAATTAAAAATATGGCAGCGGTAGCAAACCGCATGGCGAATCTTGATTTTGATGCAAAAGTTACTGTCACACAGGATGATGAACTTGGCGAACTTGGGTATTCGATGAACCAGTTATCGGAAAAGCTGGAATCAACGATAGCCGATTTAAAGGCGGCGAACCTGGAGCTTAAGAAAGATATCGAGAAGAAGGAAAAGATTGACGATATGCGAAAAGAATTTCTCTCCCATGTTAGTCATGAATTAAAAACTCCAATCGCCTTGATTCAAGGCTATGCAGAAGGCCTTAAGGAAAATATCACAGATGATGAAGAAAGTAAAGACTTTTACTGTGAAGTTATCGCAGACGAAGCGAAGAAAATGAATGCAATGGTAAAAAAACTTCTCACACTTAACCAGATTGAGTTTGGAAATAATCAGCTTAGTATGCAGCGATTTGATGTATGTCAGATGATTCAGAATAAAATCAATTCTTCACAGATACTCTTTAAAAAGAAAAACAATACAGTTATATTTGAAGAAGAAGCACCGGTTTATGTATGGGCAGATGAACTGATGATAGAAGAAGTGTTCAGTAATTATTTGTCGAATGCTTTAAATCATGTTTATGAAAATGGTACGATTCGTATCTGGTTTGAACGTATGGACAGCAACCTTCGCATTCATGTTTATAACGATGGTAAATGTATCCCGGAAGAAGAACTTAATAAATTATGGATTAAGTTTTATAAAGTAGATAAGGCACGAACCAGAGAGTACGGTGGTAACGGTATCGGACTTTCTATTGTAGCGGCAACGATGAAAGCACATGGAAAGGATTTTGGTGTGGCGAATAAAGAGAATGGAGTAGATTTTTACTTTGACCTTGATGCAAAGATTAAGTCTTAAATTCTGAGTTGCCGCAGGTAAAAT
>UMIM01034267.1_pt1 | contig 20408 bp, 21 predicted proteins | sample 1965831 | NCBI WGS metagenome assembly UMIM01 (sample SAMEA4836125, study PRJEB28245) | human gut metagenome | biome: gut microbiome; material: fecal sample | place: Denmark | collected 2008 | reverse complement strand
ACAAACAGCAATTTGCATTTCTCATTGGGTTCTATCTTAATAAGGCTTGCAGTGATTGGGCGGATAATTTCATTAGTCAGATTGGTATAATCAAGCGACAGAATACAATTACCCTCTTTGCTTATTATCTTGAATTTGAATATTTTCCTCTGCATGGGATTTTTTGCGTCAAAGGTAGATTGGTGATTACGACAGAATTAGACGTAGGTAAAAGAAAAAAGCCACAACTCTGTCGGGTCATGGCTCAAATTCTGGTTTAAGATTTGTGTTTATTTTTTATTCTTCAAGAAACTCAAGTCGGGTTCATGGTAACGGCTTGATTTCAGTATCTTTCCGTCTTCACGGTAGATTGGCTTGCCGTTTTCGTCCAACTTGCTCATATTGCTTTCGTGTACCGTATCAAAGATACGCTCAAACTCGTCCTGCAATCCGTGAGAAATAACTGTACCCAATAAAGTATAGGCAATGTCTGCTAATTCTTTGGCTACTGCCTGTAAGCGTTCATCTTCACTGTCTCCTGTGATTGCGTATTCCTCTGCATATTCGTCCACTTCTTCTTTCATTACTCTCATACGCAGTTCATGTAGTTCTTGTGGAATGCGTAAGGTAGGACATTCGTTCATATACAGTCCAAATGCCTTGTGGAACTCTTCTAATTGTTTAAGTTGCTTTTTCATATCATTTGATTTGTACAATTGTGGTAATAGTGCTGACAGGTAGTGTTTCTGAAATTGCTACATTTCCGTTCTCGTCTATTGTGCCGATAACAGACTGGCTGTCTGTATATCTGAAACCAGAGAAGTGCAAAAACTCACTTCCTTCCATTGTGTATATGTAGCGCAAATCTATACCCTCATTTGCTAAATCTACAGTTCTACTGCTGTAATCTCTTAATGATACAATGGTTAGTTTGTCCACGCTGTTCTGTATGAATGATGCGGTAGTAGTGGTATAAGAGTTTTTCTGAAAGAATCCCCACAAATCAGCTTCTATTTTGGTTATACTATAATCATTCATATTAAATTCATAGAAACCTCCTGCCGAAATTATAATGGAGTTCTTGAACTGATTCCATAATGTGCAGATTTTATAGTTTGGGTCATAAAAATCAGTAGGCATTTTAATGACTTCTTCTCCTTGCAAGCTATTTCCGTTATCCGATAATTTGGTTATAGTCAGATAACTATCATATTCTTGTCTTCCTATTGCTGTCAGATACAAGTCATTTTTATCAGGAGAAACAAATCCTGCACCATAGGTGCTTCCCTTGATGAATTGTCCTATTGTATATTGACGAGTACCCGAAAACGGACGAATATAACGCATATCATAGAAACATGTACCTTGATTATTAACAACAAACCAGTCGTATTTCATTTCATCATAGAAATAATCTTCCGAATTGATTTCGGCATAGTTTTCTATTTTAAAATCCGTAAGGTCTTGCGTATGTATTTTAAAGAGTGTCGGTATAGCTCCTTTTCTCCAACCATTTTTGTCTTTATTATAATATGTTGGTATATAGATATTCCCCTTTTCATCAGTAGTCGCTTTACTACCGTCTAGTTCAATATTTCCGTTATAAAAAGAATTATCAATCTTTATTTTTCCTTTTATCTCAAACACTGATTCAGTTTGCTTGTCAACAAGATAAGACGCTCCAAAAAGAATTTCAACAGCTTCACTTGGTAATTCGTTTCCATTTTCATCATATTGTGGTTTTTCTTTTTCTAGTTTGATAGGATAGTCAGTATTTACCAAAAGATATTTCTCGTTAATATCCCATATATTGGTAATATCTTTTACCTCCACCGTATCTCCTTTTTCGGTTATCCATCCAAGTTGCATATCCGTACCATCCTTTTTTATCTGTCTGTATTGGATAGAAGATGAACGGGTATTGTTTTCACTGCCGTAGATGTATTTTGCATCCTTGATATTCAGTCCAACCAATACAGGACTATTATTTCCGTTGTCTTCATTTGGGTTGCCCATATCTTCCTTGTCGCTACAAGCTGCCAAGAATATTGCTGCACTCAATAAGATTAAATTCTTGATTTTCATTTTCCGATTATTCTATTGATATTACTATTCAGTTCTATTAATCCAACTTCTGCCAAGTCTTTCAGTTTATCGTCATTTGAAATTACAAGAGGGTGTTTAGGACAACCCTTAACGGTAGAGCCGTATGCTTTGAAGTAATAGTTTGTATTGAAAAGACCGATAATACCATCAATTCCTTTTTCCTTATTTCCAAGTAACAAGTCATACAGGTATTTTCTCTTTCTGATGATATTACCCCAAGCACACCATACGTCTGCTTCCTTGATTTCTGATAGCAGGTTCTTTATGGCAGTAAGATTGTTACGGTGTATTTCCATATTTGGCTCTATATCCATATCATTTGGATTGGTTGCACGTTGTGGATATACGTTTAGCATATACCATGCTCCATATTCTCTATTGCTTTTGGCATATTTCTGTACTCTCTTTAGTGTCGGGTCAAGCTGTTCGGGTATTGCCGTGCTTGGATTGATACCGATACAGATTAACACTTTCTTACAAGAGTTATCAAATTGCTCTCCCAATACATATCTCACCCCTGTAACTACATAGCCGTTTATATTTTGGCTTTTTGCTGTTTCCTCATACTCATACAGCCATCCTTTTTCAATAACTTTTTTTTCCATAATCCTTGATTTCTAATTGATTGCTAAGTAATACTAAGCACAAAGATAAATCTTTTCTTCAACTTTACAATCCGTTAATCAGAGTTTTTTGCATGAAGTCAAAGGTTGATATATTTGTTATACAGAAAATAAAGGAGAAGCGTAAGGAGCTTGGCATATCACAGCGTGGTATGGCTGAGATTCTTGGCTGTTCTCCTAGCTTCATCGGACAGATAGAGAGCGACAAATTCGATATGAAATACAGCGTTCATCAGTTGTATGTCATAGCACAGGAATTTGAGTGTTCTCCTGCTGATTTCTTTCCTCCTCTTGATTCAGACTTGTAAGTTTTCTGCAAATATCGGATTATGGGTACGACAGATTAAGTCGGTGGTCTTGCTTTTTTCATTGTATTTCTTGGTTAATGAGTAAAAAATAACCGCTACATTGCTGTAACGGTTTATATTTCTGTCACTCATCATATTTTTTGAGTGATTGTATTATCCTTTCCTTAATCTGGTTTCGCAGTGAGGGTGGAGATAATACCTCAATATGCTCTCCATAACTCATTATCTTGTTTTCCAATTCTGGGTTTATTATCAGATGCAGTGTTATTGTGTCTCCGCTTATGCTTTGTGAGGAGTGTATTGGCAAGGATTGGATATAAGGCATCATAACAGGAGATACTTTTAATCTTACTTCCTCTATTGGAGCATTGGGATTATTATCGGGTTCATACACCAATCCATATACATTGTCAAACTTCTCTGCAGTTCTCTCCAATTCTTCCCTACGTTGGAATATCCTGTCCGTTGTCTGTATCTGTCTTATTCTGTCAAGTCCGAAAGTACGGAATACTCCCATACCCTCACAATAAGCAAACAGATACCATATCCCCTCAAATTCTTTCAAGAGATAAGGCTCTACGATATAGGTTGTCTGCTCTCCTGTCTGATAACTGCAATGTATAATGCTTATAACCTGTCGGTATTGTATGGCTCTAAGCAACCAACCGATATGCTCAACTCCTTTTGATTTCGGATTGGGGCTGATAGACACATAGCTCGATAATCTGTGTCTATCTTTGAGGGTAGTGAGGGCTATGTCAGAACTTTCGGCTAATCTGATGAAATACAGTAATTGGTCAATATACAATGTGCTATCTTTCAGTGCATAATAACCGTTTCTTTGTTCATCATATACTATATCAATATCAAAGTTGCTCCGTATTTCTGCCAAGTCTCTTTGGAATGTCCTTTCTCCTATTTCTACATCATACCGCTTCATATACTCCATTAGGGTATGCTTGCTCGGATAGTCATTCTGTAATATTCTGCGTATGATAAGATAATGTCTGCGTATTGTATTTTTTGTCGCCATGTCATTGTTTTCTATTTTGTGTCTTTTTTATATTATTGATATTCTCTATGACTTCAGCAATATACCCATTTTTATTAGACTTATCTTCTAACAATTTACATACACTAATAGCTTTGTCTATTTCCTTTATAAAGGATTCCTCTTTTTTCATACCATGATTATCCTTATTGAATTCAATGAAATATCCTTTAACTGTTCCTTCGCTTGTGCCAATTATGTTTGCAATAAACCGTATAATATTAGCTTGAGAATTTCTAATACCAAGAGTGTCTAAAAGGGATTTCAAGATAAATGCTCTTGTTTTAAGATTATATTCAGATACTTTTTCGACAGGCATTGCTTTTAATACTTTATTAGAATATTCTAATAGATATGCTCTCCAATTTTTTATTGACAATTCAATGTTTATTGCTTTGGCAACAATAATATTCAAATATTCCTCAAGTTTTTTTATTAGATTTTCCAGTCTGATATAATATTCTTCTGATAATTCCTTTTTTGTTGCTTCAATTTCTTTTATCGCTTTTTCACATAAAGAGATTATGAAGTTTTTGTTTTGTAATAAAGCGGAAAAAGTTCTATTTCCTTTTACGCTCAAATAATTGATTTCCGATAATTTATCTGTTCCGAATTCCAGCTGTAGATATTTTTCATATTTTTCTGTTTTTGTAACTATTTCATACCCGTTTGCTTTTAATTCATATTTTTCGTATTTCTTCATTTTGTTACCCTGTTCATCAAAAAATATGTCATCAAACAATTTAGAGGTAATCTTTCTGTTTATATTGACAGATTTATTAAACATGAAGGTATTATTTCTGTACAAACTTGTTTTCCGTGATTCATAATACTCTTCCATTCTCCATTTTATCTTATCACATAAAAATGTGGATAATGTTTTACTATCTCCTTCTAATTCGAGATAGTATGATATACATTCACAAGAAAGTTCAGCTATGAATATAAATTCTTCAATCGCTTTGTTGTTTATAATTTCCTTTTCCATTGTAATTAACCAACTATCAATGATTAAAAAAACTATGTTTACTCAATGTAATAGCATTTTCTTCTTTAGATATTCTAATATACTTCATAAAGCTGGTTTCCGTACTGTGTCCTGTTATCTGCATAATAGACAAGCTTGGTATTCCTGCTCTATAAGCATTGGTGGCGAAACTTCTTCGGGCTGTATGACTGGTTACCATGTCGCACTTTTCGTGTGTTACTTCGTGTTTAATTCCACCAGAAGTCTCAACTACTGATACAAAGTTAGTAATTCCAGCTTTACGACATAATCTTTTTAAGACTCTGTTTGTACTTTGATTGGATTGTGCCTTAGGAGGTTGGTTTCCATACTTACGGAAGATGGCTTCTACTTTGGGGTGCATAGGAATCACCACAAGTGTATTTGTTTTTTGGGTAACAATAGTCAATAACTTATTTTCAAAATTCAAATGCTTTCTTTGCAGACGAGTTATATCAGAATAACGCAATCCTGTATAACTTGATATGATAAAACAGTCCCTTACATGGGCATCGTTTTCATTCAGCTCAAGATTATAGAGTTTGTCTAACTCCTTTTCTGTAAGATAGACTGTCTCCACATTTTCTTTGTACACCTTAAAATCTTTACGCTTGAAGTCGTCATTGGTCGTGTAATTGTTATCATAGGCATAACGTAATATCGCCTTAATGCTCTTGATAAACTTTCCTATTACGTTAGGTCTGTATTTCCCACGAGAATGACTAGCTTCGTTCATATACTTTACAAAGTCATTATAGAAGTTAATCGTAATATCATCCAATCTCAACTTAACGTGTCTGTTGGTACAATATTGTTTTATAATTTTTTGTGTAGAGACATAACTCTGTATAGTTCCCCTAGCCAGTTTTCCGCCTTTGCTGTTTAATATTGTTCCGTCTTTACAAAGAGAAATATAATAATCCATGAAATTGATTAAGTCAGAGAATGTCTGCTTTTCTTTGATTGTACGATCCAATTCTTCTCTTAATTTGGTACGCACCAATTCCACGGTAGGATAGATGTCATGTAACTTCAATTCTTCCAATACTCGAATAAGAGCATTGGTCGTTTTTTCTATTTCCTTGTTTATATTTCGTAATATAAGTTGCAACTGCACATTACCTTTTAAGTCGGGATTTCGCTTGCTGTCCTCTATTGCGCAACCAGCTTCTTTATCCCAATGTTGAGGGCATATCTTGTATTCAGCAGGTAGATAGCATGTCATACGCTCGCCATGTATATTCATTCTTAATCTAATGGATGAAATTTTCTTTGTGGCATTTTTTAATGAGAATCGTATAACATCTTTACAGTAGAAAAATTCTTTTTTAGACATATCAGTTTTATTATTATCCATTATTAATCTTTTCAAGAATCGTTCCTTTCAAGACAAGATATTGTAATGGTTTACAAGTGATTTTTCACTCAATACTCTATTGCTATATGACAAGCCGTCATATTTGATTATCTTATATGACAAGATAATTTATACAAGTTAGCAAGCAATATCAGGTGGATCATCACATAGTTTGTCATTCTTATCTGCTAATTTATTTCTAATACTCTCTATTATGCTATTTGACTGCATATTCTGTTCACTCCAAATATAAAGCATTTGTTTCAACTTCTTCATTTGTCTAGAAAGAGCTGCCCTTGATTGAGAACCATATACACCCAAATCTTTTATTTCCTGTTCTACTTTTTTCAAGTTAAAGTTATGATAGCGCAATGTGTTATATAGACCATAATCCCCTATACTGTCAATAAGAAGTTTATCAGTGGCTTTATTATTGGCAGAAGATGTGAAAATGTCGTCAAACTGCTCTAACAGTATATCAGGATTTCCACGCATTACGCTATGGAATGAAGTATCTGTAATCTTTAGTTTCTGTTTAATCTTTCTTATGCTCTCCATTTTAAGCTCAAATCTTGTTTTGTTCTTATAGTATGATATAATTTCTTCAGCATTGCCTGTCATTTTTAGAAATGCTTTATTCTTTGTGGTTTGGATTTCTTTTTCCTTATTATAGATATTCAGTTCGTCCTTACTATCTCTTGTTTTTACATCGTTTTTGAAGCATATACCTTCTCCCTCATAGTATTTCCAAGTACGCTTACGATAATTACCAGTACATAGGTTCAGACTATTCAAGATGTTTTCTGTCAGCTCCATATCCACATCTTTGGTCAAATGTAGCTTATTGAATTTACAATCTTTTATAACGGATTCAATATCAAGGATGCAAACCCCCAATCGTTCCATATTTTGCAATGCCTGTGGGAAGGTGTCTTCCGATATTAGCAAAGGGTAGTCTTCAAGCAATAATTTGGAGGAGAACTCTATCGTCATTTTCCTTGACTGTATATTTGCACGGATATACAAGGAGAATGGTATTCTATCACGGTTGATATTATTGGATTGGGAGTTAAATTCTATTGATTTCAATTCTCCTGTCTCTACATCAACTTCATGCTTGAATAGGCTTTCATTGCTTGTGATTAGAGTAATATATTCACTGTTTGTCGTAAATCTTACAGTATCATAATACAATTTATTGTTAAGTTCTGCACTCATAGCTTTACTCTTTTTATGTGTATATTATATTTTTATCTGATTAATAGCATTTTATAGGTTATCACGTTATCGAAGCGGATACGAAGAACCAACTTGGTAGATTGAGATAGATAGGGCAACACTACTTGTCTATGTTGCCCTGTTAGAACACCTCTTGTTAAAATGGCACAAGTTGGCTTTCATCGACCAATCGTAATGCAAGCATAATATCACTATATGAATATTGCATTTCAAGCATTTTTAATGCAACTGTTGCTATACTCTTACGGTTTCCTACATATTCGCAGTTCTTGAGATAGTCCCAATGCGGATAGACTTCTGTTTCTATGCCAAAATTTAACAGATACGATTGAATTTCTTTGGCTTCTGCTGTACCATCTATTTCTGGGAAGATTGTTATTTGGGCATTTTGATCAATCAATTCCCTGCGTACATTAGAATGATACAATGTTGTTCCCAATATACCCTCATTTCCTGTTGCTACCCACGGATAATGAGGACATATTATTGACATAACCAAAGCATCCACAACTGATGTTACTATACAAATATGGTCAGCTTCATATATTTTTTCCATACCAAACAATGTAGGTATTTTTTCCAACCTATATCCCTTAGCCAATTCCTCAGCAATAGAGTAACATTTGTCTCCCCAAGGATAAGGTTCATACTCTGCACGGCTGTTCTGCTTGGAAGTACGTTGCATAAGAGCATCACTGTCTCCATCACGGACAATCATTCCTGTTTCTGGGTTATAAAGAACTTTAAGCACATCTCTTATTTTTCCGTCTTTGCTTTTGAAAGGTATAATTAAAGCAAAATCACTATGATAGCAGAGTGTTGTATCTGTCCTTATGTCGTTCCAACCTATACGGGAATCAACATGTTCTTTGGGAAAGAATTGATACATAAATTGAGCTAACGAAGTTTTACTACAGTCTTGAGAAAATTTATAGATTCTGTCTTTTGTAACATAATCCATACTTTTTTGATTGGTATTCATAATAATTAATTATTGATAGTTATTAATATGTTCTTTAGACTTGTTTCCGGGATTAATACCCTACGGTATGCCTTATGTGCTTTCAGATCTCCGTTACGAATCATCCTATACACCGTACTTCTTGATAGATGTAGAATTTCGCATACTTGGAGAATCGTATAAAACTTGGCGGTAGCCTTTTTATTAATTTCCGATTTCAGATTGTCAATATCTGATTTCAACTCATACAATGGCTCAAGTCGCTTTTGCAACTCGGAATCACCTATTACTGAAATGTATTGTTTCATATTTTGTATTTTTTGATATTATATGATTACTACTATCTTTCATCACATTTGTTGTTGTGATTATGAGTGCAAAAGTATCGTTAAGTTTTAATATACGCAAATAACACACTGATATACAATGTGTTACATACTACCTAAAAGCGTAGATTTTACTACCTATTCAGATATAAATTACTACCAAACCAGAAAAATCTAATACATGGAATCAGTTCTTTAAGAAAAAATGCACTACCAACGAAAAAAATATAGAAAAGATGGTATATGATATGTTTCTGATAAAATTAACAGCCAAAATAGACTTTAACTTGCCGTTGAATTTTCTTGTGATAAAATAAAATTTGTGGGATATAGTTTCGTAGAGACCAACGAAGAGACCAAATGCCATATCGGAATATATTGAGAGGGGGGGGATATATCTATATTATAGCTCATACTATAAGATAAGGGCATGGCAATATATGCGGAATCTCAATCGGAATCCGCATATAATTAATTATCCCGATAGAATATACAGGAACAAAAATCATGAATGGAAGAAATCTTTAAGTGTATGGAGCAATATCTAATGTATCTCCATGTATCACAGTGTGTCAGAGGAGTGGTCTCCCGATTGAGACCCATAAAGAAAAAGCCCCTGAAAGTAATTGACTTTCAAGGGTTTCTGAATATTGTTGCGGTGCGTACGGGACTCGAACCCGTGACCCCATGCGTGACAGGCATGTATTCTAACCAACTGAACTAACGCACCATTAAGTTTTTCTTTCGTTGCTTTCTCTCTCGATTGCGGTTGCAAAGGTAGTGCATTTTTTGAAACCCACAAACATTTCGAGCATTTTTTTTCATCTTTTTTCGGTGAAAAATCACAAACAGCTGATTATCAACCATATTTTAAGATGCTTTTTTTATAATAAAAATTGAAGTAATCAGTTACATCCACTCGTCTTTGTCCATATACTCCCGAAAAATTTAAAAATGCTCTTACATAAAGGAAACAGATCCCTTGTGATTTTTATGTTTTTCTGATGGAAAACTTAGATTTTCCTGGGCGGAAACCTACAGTTCTCTTACCGGAAACATAAGGTTCAGGGCAGGAAAACATAAAAAGTAACGATAAATTTTCAACTTATTGACCTTGTGATAGAGCATTTATTCTTCACTCTATACAAAGAAAGAAACGTACGGACATAAAAAAAGGAGTTCCGCTGAACTCCAACCTTTGTTAACCTTAAATCTAATACTATGAAAAACACAGTACAAAGGTAAGGACTTTCTGGATATCTACAAATTATTCTTTTTAAAATCTATGCTATATAACATGTTTTAAGAAGACCCGTCTCGCTATTAAAAGCCCTTAACAAAAAAGTTGAGACTGTGTATCACAGTCCCAACTTTGCAGATATTTCAAGCATCTTCTGGATAGGCTTTATGGCTTCTTTTGCCACTGCTTCATCCACCTTCACCTCCGGCCATTCATATTTCAGCGTATTATACAGTTTTTCCAGTGTGTTCAAACGCATGAAGTTGCATTCGTTGCAAGCGCAGGTACTGTCTTCCGGCGGAGCTGGAATAAAGTGCTTGTCCGGACATTTCTTGCGCATTTCATACAAAATACCGCTTTCTGTAGCCACAATGAAGTTCTTCTTGTCACTGGCCATGGCATATTTCAGCAATCCTGCCGTCGAGCCGATTTTGTCGGCCAGTTTCGCTACGGCTCCCTTACATTCCGGATGAACCAGGATTTCTGCGTCCGGATACTGTTTCTTCACCTCCAGAATCTTCTCTACAGAGAATTTCTCGTGCACATGGCAGGCACCGTCCCAAAGCAACATCTGACGCCCGGTAATGGAATTGATGTAATTTCCCAAGTTTTTGTCGGGACCGAAAATCAGCTTTTCATCTTCCGGGAAGCTTTCCACAATCTGGCGGGCGTTGGTAGAAGTCACTACCACATCCGTCACCGCTTTGACTGCCGCACTGGTATTGACATACGAAATGACTTTGTATCCCGGATGTGCCTTCACAAATTCGGCAAACTTGTCGGCCGGACAACTGTCGGCCAGTGAGCAACCGGCATTTAAATCGGGAATCAGCACTTTCTTGTCCGGACAAAGGATTTTTGCAGTTTCACCCATGAAGTGAACTCCACACATCACAATGATTTTCGCATCTGTTTTGGCAGCCCATTGCGCCAGTGCCAAACTGTCGCCGATAAAGTCGGCAATCTCCTGTATTTCGTCCGCCTGGTAGAAGTGTCCTAAAATGACCGCTTCTTTTTCACGACATAACTTTTTAATCTCAGCCTTCAGGTCAAGATTCTTTTCCACGGGTTCATCCACATAACCCTTTTTCAACCATTCTTCTTTATTCATTATTAGATTTATATTTTTTCTTCTTTTAAAAAGAAAATATGATACTGATAATATCCCGTTAATAATGTTAGTAAAAATAACACCCTTTTTTTTGTTTTTTCGTTATCATCTTGAAGAGGAAGGATATCAATAATTCATAAACATGCTTACTTATTGATATCTTAGCTTTTACTAATCCTATTAACAAATTGTTGATACGTTGCAAAGTTAAAAACTTTTCGGTTATTCATTTCTGAAAATTCAATAAGAATGTGTTTAAACTGTCAGTGATAATTATTTCTAAGTTTTTTGGATTGTTGGTTTTAAGTCTGCTATAATTGATTTGTGGAATCTTGCAAGAAATAATTTTCATTTTCTATGCCCTCGTTTTTTACACGTTTTCCACTGTTTTCAACAGGGTTATGAATATAGTTTTTATCTTTGCAGCCGAACGTATTTCAAATGTAGGAATTATGTCTGAATTAAGAAAATTGAAGGTGACAGAGATGAACCGTCTGACGGTGGAGGAGTTTAAAGAAGCAGATAAGCTGCCGTTGGTGGTTGTATTGGATGAAGTGCGTAGTTTGCACAATATTGGAGCGGTATTCCGTACATCGGATGCTTTTTTGGTGAATTGCATTTATCTCTGTGGCATTACGGCAACTCCTCCTCATCCGGAAATGCATAAAACGGCGCTGGGAGCAGAATATACGGTAGACTGGAAATATTTTAAGAAAACGCAAGATGCTGTAAATGAACTTCATGAGAAGGGATATACCGTATTGGCCATTGAACAGTGTGCAGGCAGTACGTTACTTGATGAACTGGTATTGGAGAAAGGAAAGAAATATGCCATTGTGTTGGGAAATGAAGTAAAAGGGGTGCAGCAAGAGGTTGTAGACATGTCCGATGGTTGCATTGAAATACCTCAGTATGGCACCAAACATTCATTGAACGTATCTGTGACAGCAGGAATTATGATATGGGAATTTGCTCATAAGTTGTTCAAATTACGTTGAACAACTCTTGTGAATATCTTATTCATATCTTGTTAATTTATTGATTTACATAGTTATAGCTGGCCGTTTTCAACCAGTGTAACGACTCTTTCTACCATCTTGTCGTCATCTTCAGGATGGTATTCTTTTTTCAGGCTGGCTCCAAACAATGTGGCAAAGGCTTGATAAAATCCAGCTTTTAAAGGTCCCATGAAAGCTTTGACCAGTTGATAGGACGATTGGTTGCATTCACGGTTGACCAACTTGATCAGCAGTTTACCTTGTGAAAATGTCAGTTTCTTCATGCGGGCGGTGTACTGCTGTTTCAATCCTTTTTCCACCAGTTTCATATGTTGCTCTCTGGCTTTCTGATTGGGCAGCGTTTCCATGTATTCATACGTTTCAATTACCGCTCTTTTGATTTCCTTGGCAAGAGGAAGGGTTTTTTTCACATCTCTGACCAGTTTATAGTAATATCTTTCCTGTCTTTTGTTTTTAAAGCGCAATTTGGGGTAGACGTATATGTTTCTCAACGTTATACAGGGTATAGTGTCTCCTTTATAAATGCATACAGGAACCTTGTGACCTTGAATGGAAGTCGGTGATAATTGTTGAGCATAAGTATGCAAGGAAGTACTCAGCCACAAAATAATGAATATGTAGAAACATTTTTTCATACGCGCAAAAATAGAAATAATATTCAGATTATGTGGCATAATTAACGTATTTATGAGATGTGTATAAACAAGTGAATAATATGTGGAAAAAGTATGTTTCCTTTTGTGTATCAGTTCTTTTCTATTGTGGAAATCTCTTCGCTCAGTCCGCTTGGATGGAATGGAAAGAACAGGTAGGAGAAGAAGAGAATGTGGCGTCGTGGAGAGAGCAATACGAAGAGTTGAGCGAATTGGCGGAACATCCATTGAACATCAATACTGTGACAAAAGAAGAACTGGAACAATTGCCTTTCTTGTCCGACCGGCTAATTGAACACATCCTTTATTATGTCTATAAGTATGGACCTTTAACCAGCATGAATGAATTGTGGGGAGTAGAGGGTATGGACAGACAAACTCAGGCTTTTTTGAGAGAATTCATGTATGTGGGGCCAGTAAAAAAAGAAGCTTTTTCCTGGCGTAATGTGTGGAAATACAACAAACAGGAAATCTGGATGCGCACAGACGTACCGTTTAATGAGAAGGCGGGGTATGCAGATATACCTGTAGGGGAAGAAGAGAAGTTTGCTTCCAAACGATATTATGGAGATCCGTTTTATTTGAATATCAGATACAGATTTCAGTTTCGAGATAAAATATATGCAAGTTTCGTAGCTGAAAAAGATGCTGGAGAGGCTTTCTTCCGATTCTATAATCGAAAAGGATTTGATTTCTACAGTGCTTCTGTACAACTGAAAGATTTTGGCCGCTTGCATACGTTGGTAGTGGGAAATTATAAAGCCAGTTTCGGTTACGGGTTGGTGATGAACATGGGATTCGGAATGGGAAAGTATACTTCTTTTGCTGCGTTGAACCGTGCCGGAAAAGGATTGAGTAAGTATACCTCCATGAACGAAGCAAATTATTTGCAGGGAGCGGGAGTCTCCATGAAATGGCATAAACGTTGGATATGGACGGGTTTTTTCTCTTTCCGCAATCAGGATGCTACAGTGGATAATGGGTGTATAACTACGTTGAAAACGGATGGTTACCATCGTCTGAAGAAGGATTTGGAGAAAAAAAATACTGTTTTTAATACATTGGTAGGTAGTAATTTAAGTTATGATGGCAAATACTTTGAAGGGGGATTCACAGTTGTTTATAATGTTTTCAACAAGATGTTGAATCCGGTTGAAAGATTATATAATCGTTATTATCCCCGTGGAAAATATTTTTATAATGTGGGGGTGAATTATAAATGGTATAAGGGGAAGTTTATTTTTTCCGGAGAAACGGCTGTCGACAAGCAAGGGAAGGTGGCTACATTGAATCAGTTGACTTATTCACCGGCTGTGAATACATCATTGATAGTTATCAACAGATATTATGATAAAAAATATCAGAGTTTATACGCGTATGGATTTGGAGAGAATTCAAAAATGCAAAATGAAGCTGGTATTTTTATTGGGTTGGAAACTAGCTTTTTGCGAAATATTAAATTGTTATGTTATGGAGATTTCTTTTACTTTCCATGGTATCGTTATTTAGTAGACAAGCAAAATACAACAGGAGGGGAAGGAGTGTTTCAGATTTCTTATTCACCGTCTAATTCACTAGAGATGTTAATAAAATATGGTTATAAGAATAAGGCTAAAAACTACAAGGAATCGGATGATATGAAATATGTATTGCCTAATGTCAGGCAACGTTTGCATTATCAAGTGACTTATTCACCGGTGAAGTGTATGCGGTGGAAAACAATGGTGGAATATGTTCGTTCGGAAGTTTTGCAAAGAAAAGCATCCAATGGGCTGGCTTGTGGAAGTAGTTTGAGGGTGGAAATTCCTCGTCTTTCGATACGGACCTTTTTGAGTGGTGTATGGTTTCATACAGAAGATTATGCTTCTCGGATATATGCGTATGAACAGGGATTGTTGTATGCGTTTTCCATGATGTCCTTGTATGGAAAAGGAGAGAGAGTGGCATGGGGAGTAGATTACGATTGGAAAAAACATTTGTTTTTTCAGATGAAATGGGGCTGGACACACTATAGGGATCGGAATCTTATCGGATCGGGAGCAGAAGAGATTCAAGGAAATAATAAATGTGATTTACAGTTTCAGGTGCGGTTTAAGTGGTGATTTTCTGAAGTAAGGACATAAAAAAAGGAGTACCGCTGTACTCCAACCTTTGTTAACCTTAAATCTAATACTATGAAAAACACAGTACAAAGGTACGGATTTCTGGAAATAATGCAACTTCTTGGGTGAAAATAATGGGTTTTATAACATGATTTAAAGAAAACTCCCATCCTGTTAAATCCTATTTTGATTTTAACAGAATGGGAGTTTTTATTTTAACGTTTTATTTTGCGTTGATTTCAGCTATTTCCTTGGTGGCTACTTCCAGTGCTTCATTGATGTTGCTGCAGATGTTTTCTTTTCCAAGCAGTTCATAGAACCCGGATTTTTCCAGCACCTGATGTACTTTCTCGTTGACACCCGACAGGATGATGTGAATGTTTTCTTTCTGTGACATCTCACATAGGGTCGTGAGGTTATGGATACCTGTAGAATCAATGAAAGGAACTTTTCGCATACGGATGATGCGGATTTTCGGACGGTCGCCCAACCGGGACATGATTTCTTCGAACTTGGTGGCGATACCGAAGAAATACGGGCCGTTGATTTCATATACTTCCACGCCTTGCGGGATGACCAGATGTTCTTCGTGTACTTCCAGGTCGGATTCGTTGTTGGGGTCTATTTCGTCTGTAATGACAGAAATCTTCGTCGTTTCCATGACACGTTTCATGAACAGTACACAGGCAATGACCAGACCGACTTCAATGGCTACTGTCAAATCGAAAATAACCGTCAGGAAGAAGGTAATGAGCAGTACTACTACATCCGACTTTGGATTTTTCAACAGTCCTTTGAACACCCTCCATCCACTCATGTTATAAGAGACAATGACCAGTACGCCGGCCAGGCAAGCCATCGGAATGTATTGTGCCAGGGGCATCAGGAAAAGGAGGATGAGCAGTAACACTACGGCATGTACGATACCGGCAACAGGTGACTTACCTCCGTTGTTGATATTGGTCATCGTACGGGCAATGGCACCAGTGGCAGGAATACCTCCGAAGATAGGGGATACAAAGTTGGCGATACCTTGGGCGATAAGTTCCGTGTTGGAATCATGACGGTCACCAATGACACCGTCGGCTACTGCAGCCGAAAGCAGCGATTCAATGGCTCCCAGTACAGCAATGGTGATGGCTACAGGGAACAAGTTCTTGATGGCTTCCCAATCAAGTGCCGGAACGGCTGCTTCCGGAAGTTGTGACTTAATGCTGAAACGGTCGCCGATGGTATCGATGCAGGTGATTCCTCCATACATTTTCAGGTAGTAGACGCCTACAGTTACCAGGATGATAGCTACCAGTGATCCTGGAATCTTTTTGGAGAATTTAGGCGTGATGGCAATGATGAACACGCTGACCACACTCACTATGACATTCCACCAATTTACCGTATCGAAGTGGTGGAAATAAAGAATCCATTTTCCAATGAAATCTCCCGGCACTTTTTCACCTTGGAAATCGAGTCCGAAAATATCGGCAATCTGCGTGGTGAAAATTGTGACGGCAATACCGCTGGTAAAGCCGATAATGATGGGGTAGGGAATAAATTTGATGACGGTTCCCAGTTTAAATACTCCTAATAATATAAGGAGAATACCGGCCATCATGGTAGCTACCATTAGTCCTTCAATTCCATACTGCTGGATAATGCCATAAATGATGACAATAAAAGCACCGGTCGGTCCGCCAATCTGTACTTTGCTTCCTCCTAGAAATGAGATGATAAAACCGGCTACAATGGCTGTGATGATTCCTTTTTCCGGACTCACTCCGGAAGCGATACCAAAAGCAATGGCTAATGGCAGGGCAACAATTCCCACGATGACACCTGCCATCAGGTCGGTCATCAGGTCGGCCTTGGTATAGGTTTTCATCATGGTGAAAAGTTTGGGTCTGAATTCTAATCCTTTCATCTATCTTAAAAATGTTACTAATTTAAAAAGAAGCACAAAAGTATATATTTTCTTATATTTGAGCGACCTTTGCGTTAATTATCTTTGAAAAAGATACTGTAAATGGGAAAAGAACTGGGTTTGATTCAAGAATATACTATATTATATGAAATTTTGTTGGGTTGGTATTATTATGCTTGATTGGGGAAACTATTTTTTTGTGTGAATTGTTTTAATATGTAGATAACCTTGTTATAAAAGATGAAGTGTTAATAAAATAGAAAAATAAAATTGTAATGATTACAAATTTGAATAAATCTATTATATTTGTGGTGTAAACTTGAAAACGTAATTTATTCATCAACTTAATAACTAATAGATATGGGAAAAAGCATTAAAGGAACAAGAACCGAGAAAAATTTGGCAATCTCTTTTGCAGGTGAGTCACAAGCTAGAATGCGCTATACTTATTTTGCGAGTGCAGCCAAGAAAGAAGGTTTTGAACAGATTTCAGCTATTTTCTTGGAAACTGCTGAACAGGAAAAAGAACATGCCAAGAGAATGTTCAAGTGGTTGGAAGGTGGAATGGTGGAAATCACAGCTAGCTATCCTGCCGGAGTTATCGGTTCTACATTGGAAAACCTGAAGGCTGCAGCTGCAGGCGAGAATGAAGAATGGAGTCTGGATTATCCGAAATTTGCCGATATCGCCGACGAAGAAGGTTTCCCGGCCATCGCGAAAATGTATCGTGAGATTGCCGTAGCCGAAAAAGGACACGAAGAAAGATACCTGGCTTTCGTGAAGAATATTGAAGACGAAAAGGTTTTCAAGAAAGATGTAGAAGTAGTATGGCAGTGCCGCAACTGTGGCTATATTTATGTAGGAAAAGAAGCTCCCGAGGTATGTCCGGCTTGCTTGCATCCACAGGCTTACTTTGAAGTGAAGAAAAATAATTACTAATCCATTTTGATTGCATAAATGACGGAAGAGGACTGTGGCTGTTTCAGTTACAGTCCTTTTTTTATTGGGTACGACAAAATAAAATACCTATTTCAAGGTATTGCGTCGTACGTAGGAAGTTCTCATTTTTGTATATCAAATTTTAAATGCAATAAATATGAAAATAAAGTCGGTTATAGGTCGTGAAATACTCGATTCACGAGGAAATCCTACCGTAGAGGTAGAAGTGAAACTGGAGTCTGGTGTGATAGGACGTGCTTCTGTACCGTCGGGAGCTTCTACGGGTGAACATGAAGCATTGGAGTTGCGTGACAAGGACGCACATCGTTACGGAGGAAAGGGAGTCTTGAAGGCTGTCGAGAATGTAAATAAAGTGATTGCGCCGGCATTAATTGGTTGGTCTGTATTGGATCAGCGGGGTATTGATAAGAAAATGCTGGAACTGGATGGCACGCCAACCAAATCTAAATTTGGAGCCAATGCCATTTTGGGTGTATCGCTGGCTGTGGCAAAAGCTGCCGCTGCTTATTTGCAGATACCTTTGTACCGGTATATCGGGGGAGTCAATACGTTTGTGATGCCGGTTCCGATGATGAATATCATCAACGGTGGTTCACACAGCGATGCGCCTATTGCTTTCCAGGAGTTTATGATTCGTCCGGTAGGGGCGCCTTCCTTCCGGGAAGGCTTGCGCATGGGAGCGGAAGTATTTCATGCCTTGAAAAAAGTGTTGCACGATCGCGGGCTGAGTACGGCCGTGGGAGATGAAGGTGGATTTGCTCCGGCATTGAAAGGTACGGAAGATGCATTGGAGTCTATTTTGGCAGCCATCCGGCAAGCTGGATATGTGCCAGGAAAAGATGTGATGATTGGAATGGACTGTGCTTCTTCCGAGTTTTATAAGGATGGAGTGTATGATTACACTGTTTTTGAAGGTGAAAACGGAAAAAAACGTACTTCGGACGAACAGATTGCTTATCTGGAAGAATTAATCAATAAATATCCGATTGATTCCATTGAAGATGGAATGAGTGAAAATGATTGGGAAGGATGGAAAAAACTGACGGAGCGGATTGGAAGCCGTTGCCAGTTGGTAGGAGACGATTTGTTTGTGACGAATGTGGAATTTCTGTCGAAGGGAATTGCTATGGGATGTGCCAATTCTATTTTGATTAAGGTAAATCAGATTGGTTCGCTGAGTGAAACACTGGATGCCATCGAGATGGCTCACCGTCATGGGTACACCACAGTGACGTCTCACCGTTCGGGAGAAACAGAAGATGCGACGATTGCGGATATAGCGGTAGCTACGAACAGTGGCCAGATTAAAACAGGCTCATTGAGTCGTTCCGACCGTATGGCAAAATATAATCAATTACTTCGTATTGAAGAGGAATTGGGTGATTTGGCTGTGTACGGCTATAAGCGCATCAAGTAATTCAAAGATTCATTTAGCCATGAAAAGGAATACAGGGCTGCCGCAGGCGGTTCTGTATTTTTTTGTTTCATACTTTTGTTAATGGATTTTATCGGGCAATGTCAGATGGTTAATATGTGTTGTAAAACATGGTTTTTCAGCTGTTTCTTTTGCGGTTTCAACCGGAATGTTTACTTTTGCACTGTGTTTTTCATAGTATTAGATTTAAGGTTAACAAAGGTTGGAGTTCAGCGGAACTCCTTTTTTTATGTCCGTACGTGAGAGTTCCTTTTTCCTGATATCTGAACTGTTTTTATCGGTCTGTTTTTCTGTACGTTTTTTTGTAAGCCGTTTTTTCTGTCTTTCCCATAATCGGCGCCTGCTTGTTTTTCTTGTACGAGTTCCGTTTGTTTCCCTTTCAGGCGTTCCTTAATCTGAAAATGTTGGTGGGATGATTGTCCGCTGCCTTTATGTTTTCTAGGTTTCCGGTAGGGGAGCCGTACGTTTTCCTGCCGTAAAACGTAGGTTTCTGCCGTGGGAAACGTATGTTTTACGGCAAGGAAACATAAAGAATATCGGGAGTCTTGGGAAAAAATGTGCCTGCGGTTTTAAATTGTCAGGGGGTGATTCAGGTTGTGCTGCATGGAAAAATCACGGTTCTTGTACAGGCTTTGCTGTCTTTGTTTTCTGTTTTATCGTAAGTTTTTTTATTGGCGGAATAAAAATTTCCGTCAGGATTACCTGTCAAGGAAAGAAGAAACGGAGGTCTGTCTTTATGAAAAAGTTGTCAGCCTTGGAAAAAAATCCGGAAAGATCCGGAACCGCACGGAGTCGAGGAATGTTTTTTTCAGTTTTTTCTCCGTCCCTTTGGAAAAATGCAGCCTAAGTATGGATAGATTTTTCTGTGTCTCCACCGGTTTTTTCCGTTGGAAGTCGATTTTTCATCTGTTTCCTTCATGTTGCATCCGTAAGTCCCTTCCTGTTTTTTTTACGTGTATATGTCTCTTTTTCTTTTTACGTATGCGAGTATATGCGTGCGCACACACGCCCGCG
>UMIM01028913.1_pt1 | contig 20672 bp, 18 predicted proteins | sample 1965831 | NCBI WGS metagenome assembly UMIM01 (sample SAMEA4836125, study PRJEB28245) | human gut metagenome | biome: gut microbiome; material: fecal sample | place: Denmark | collected 2008 | reverse complement strand
TAATATTATCTGATGTCTTAAATATTCCTCCATCTATATTTCCAAGAAATTTATATAGATCTCTGTGTAGTTGCAAAATATAATTAGCATTAATTGGAATATAATCATAATTCTCATGTATTGTATTCAAAACATCTCTATAACCTGCTATTTCAGATTCATCACGATTTCGCGGTGTTGTTTTCGCCTGTACTAAATTTTTCAATCTATCGTCTGCTGTTGAAATGCCTTCGATCTTATTTGAAGCCTCTGTACTTTGAACTTTTGCTATTTCTACCAGTTCTTTTAGTTCATCTTTATGTGCTTCAATAAATAATCTTTGTTCTCCCTTATATTCATGAATAAGAGTAAGCTTCTTAACTATTTCCGGCGTTAGCAAATCATTCCAATTTTTTCTGTAATTATAATTTCTCATTCAATTCCCCCATTATCATTTATTTAGTTATTTCTAGTATGTACCGCATATTTAATTATATTTATAGCATAAATTATCTTGGTCGTCAATTCATTCAATTTAGTCATTCTATCGTTTTTTGACTAAATTAAACCTTAAATGACATTATTAATACCATACTAGAACTTACTAAAAAAACCATAGAAAAAAGTGTTTTTTCTTCTACACCTTTTTCCATGGTTTCGCTTATTTACTATTCACTCACCTCTTCTTATACACCACCAGCTCCGGATTTTCGCCTCCCGCCTCATACGTACAAACCATAATAAAATCCATCCCCGCCAGCACTCCAAAGCACCTGTCGCCGCCAAACTCACACTCCAGCTGATTCCCCAGATACGTCGTCTGGTCATCCAGTAACTTCACACGTTTGCCATTCGGCAGCGGATATTCCAGATTCACATACTTTCCGACAAGCGCATTCAGCTTTTCAACTTTCGGCATTCCTTCTATATGAAGATCATTGATTTCCTGTATCAGCTGCTTCTTGAATGCTTCAAATTCTCCATTGTCACCAAGCTCCTCATATTGTTTCCAGTAATCTAACTTTGGAAGCAGATCTTTCATATAAGCCCGCACCTGCTCCTCGGTGAGATTCTCATTGATCATATTTTTGACACATACATCGATCAAATCATCCATATTGCTGTAAGTATAAGTTCCATCGGCATAACACCATTTACAATAGTCTTCGTTCAGCGTCCCGTCACTGTCATGGCTTATGATTTCATCATCTTCAAGCGGCATTCCACAGCACTGACAGATTAACTTTCTAGGTGCACCAAGAAGCGTATTGATCGACACCCCGAATTCCTTTGACAAAAGCTTCAACGTCTCCGTATTCGGAACTGTTTCCCCATTTTCCCAGCGGGATACTGCCTGTCTTGTGACCATGACTTTGCCGGCCAGTTCGTCCTGAGATAAACCTTTCTTCGTACGAAGTTCTAATATAACATCCTTTGTTTCCATCGCATCTACCTCCGTTATCGATATACCGATATCTTAGCAGAAAAGCTTATGACCGGAAAGCAACCTGCTGTTTCCCCGGCTATTTTCCCGGCTGTTTTTCCACCGATTCAGAGTATGTCTGAAAATTGTGGAACTGATTTTTCAGGCACATTCTAATACCGGTTATGTACTTTTTCCGCAAAGCACAGCACGTCTTTTATCTCTATCTTTGTCCCGTCATCGAGCACTGCCATTCCGCTCATCCGTCCGAATACCTGGTGTTGATCCGACACGATCAGTTTATAATCCAGGCATGCCGACCGGTCTAATATTGGAAGAAAATCCATCTCGAATCTGCCGTCACTGGACGTAAACTTCCATGGTTTACAGTAATCATCTTCCGGTATCACGAATTCTACATCATCGATCTTATGCGCTATCCCATCATAGAAAATCACATTTTCCGATCCCATGGTGTTGCGATGACCATGGTATCCATATCCGGCTGGCGCAGCCGGATGTCACAGGAAAATGATTTGCCCTGGTAAAAATTGTCAAACTGGCATGTAATATGACGTATCTTTATAGCCGGCTTTGTAATTTTCTCATTATGTTCCTCTTCTGCTGATTCTGACGCACTATTTTCCAACACATACTTTAGTCTCAGATTCTTCTTCTCATAAATGATATCACCCTCCGACGAATTCTCCGGCATCCTAAGCTTTCCCATCGGAAATGCATCTAATATTGTCTCCGTATGTTCCCACGGTTCTCCCGAAAAATCAAGCAGAGACACAGACTGCAATCCCACATAACCGTCATCTGAAAGTGTAAATGCCACAGCACAATCATCACCCACTACAAGATAATAGTCCCATTCTTTGATCTGGAACTTTGGTGCTTTGATCTGTGTTCTTGAATATTGCTGCAACTGCTTTCTCGATCAGCCCGGCTCCGCAATATTGCCATATTCATCTAAAAGCTGCTGACTTTTTATAACTTCATGATTTCTTTCTGACATATGCGTTCTCCTCCTTCCAAGGCGCATTGAAGTGCTGTAACCACAAAAATTAGCATCAACGGCTTTACTTATATACTCCAGACTTAAAAGCTTGTTCTCCACAGTGGTATCACATTGATCACCGGTTCTTCATACGGATGTACTTTCTTCACGGCTTCAATTGTCTTATCAACATTTTCTGTATACACGGTTACTTCCACTTTCAGCTCCGGTTCGCAGCTGATCTCACCGTTGGTTCCGATATACGGATCACATCCGTCAAGCGGACGCCAGTAACCCGTTACCGGACTTACCGACATGCACGAATCATAGTTCCCGATATGTCCCGCATCAACCTCCTGCAGTGCTTTCTGCACAACTTCCAGATGCGTCGGCGGGAGAAATATTTCTAATTTACAGTATTTAAACTCCATGTTCTATACCTCTTTTCTACACCGTTCTCTATGGTTTTATCTGATCTCTACTCCGGCCATATAAAATTACTGTTTCCTGCTTCCAGTCCATCGATCAGAATATTCTGGCCTGTGCAGAATCTGTTTTGCACCGCCATAAAATAAATCCATTCTGCAGCTTCTTCCACACTCATCCAGCGTTTTAAAGGAGTCAGATCCATGATCGCATTCCACAGTTTTTCATCTTCCATCACCGGTTTATTTAACTCTGTCATCACTCCGCCGAAATCCATACTGTTGCAGGTCGCCTGATACGGAGCAATTCTCATCGCAACATTTTTGGTATATGAAAGGACCCCACCTTTACTTGCCGCATATTCCGGGAATTCCGATCCGGTATGGCCGCTTGCAGATCCAATCATGATCACAGATCGGATCTCCGGCTGTACTGCGTAATGTTCTGTGACCGCAATGGTTCCTTTCAGATTGATATCAATATCATCTTCATTTTGTACACCTGCGTTGTTGATCACGATCTGCATGGGCGGAAGTTCTGGATACATCTCTTTATCACGGATGTCCAGACAATAATGCTTATAATCCGGATGTTCTATTGTAGATTCTTTCCGGTCAAATCCATAAACTTTATGTCCGTTTTTCAGAAAATATTTCGCACACCCTTTTCCAATTCCGGAACTTGTACCTGTTATCAATACATTCACTTTCTACCTTCCCCTCTATAAGTTCTCTTTTTAATTTCTCTATAAATTTTTCTCTATATAATCGCCTTTATGAACTTTTCTCTACAAATTTTCCTTATAAGGTCACCTTATAATCTCTCCATCATATTCCTTGGCAGTGCCTTTGTAAGCGCGCTTACCACGAACAGACAGATCACACGGTCAATATAATCTGTAAAGAACTGAACCACAAAGCATGCTCCTACCATTCCCATCGGGGTTTTGGCAAGAAGCTGCACCAGAACCGTAGAACCTGATGATGTAATCCCGCCAAATAAGAATGCCGTAATGCAGGAACTTACAATGGTTGACGGTAATGTAATTACCAGCGCTGCCACAAATATCCACCATTTTTTCGGCTTATATTTCTGATATACCAGACCTGTCACCAGACCAAGAATGATACCGACAGGTGCATAGTATAAAGAATATACGTCAACCGTCATTCCCATGAACAGACCACTGATCACATTCGGAAGCATTCCATAAATCGGGCCTAATGTGGATGCAATGAATACGGTTCCGATACTGTCCAGGTAAATTGGAAGCTTCAGAAATAATGCAATCTGTCCTCCGACCAGATTAATGCAGATTGCAAATGCAACGATGCAGATTTTATATGTTGATACTCTATATGTTGATGTTTTTTTCATGACTTACTTCTCCTCATTTATAATACATTTTCCAAAATATCCAGACTCTCAGGTTCTACTTCCAGTACTCTCGAAAGCATCATTTCGAAAAAACGATATGTATCTACCTGTGTCAGTACTTTTGCATTCGGTTCTTTCCGGTAAAAATTCATCGAATCGACAACCGACTGCCCCAGTGATATCCCTTCTGTCTCAATCTGGACAAAGGATTCAAATCCTTCACAGATCGAAGGATCAATAAAATATGCTACAGCAAGAGGATCATTGATCACACATCCGACGATGTGTTCCCACTGCCAGTGAAAATCAAAATAAAACTTTGTGATCTTCTTAATAAATACACCTCTTTTTGCATTTATCCGGCACATGTACTCAAGAATCGTTGGTGTCAGAACAATTTCTCTCGTCACATCCAGACCGATCATATGGATCTTCCGTCCATTCTGATACATTGCATCATATACTTTCGCTGCCGCATCCGGATCACACCAGTAATTGTATTCCGCTACCGGCGAACAATTTCCATGGCTTTTGAACGTTCCGCCCATAGACACGAATTCTTCGATCTGATCAAACGCAACTCTGTCTTGTTCGAGCAATGTTGCAAGATTCGTCATCGGTCCAAGTGCTATTACGGAAATGTGTCCTTCTTTCAGCTTTGATGCAAGGAATTCCACTGCTCCCATCTCCTGACGGAATCCTTCTACTTCTGGTAAAAAGCTTTCACCAAGTCCATCTTCTCCATGCGTGTCAAGTGCGTTGACATACTCCCGGCGCAGCGGTTTTTCTACGCCTATATAGACAGGAACATCTAACCTTCCCATATGCTTCAGCACTTTTTTCGCATTTCCGAATCCCATCTCTACCGGACAGTTCCCGCATACAATGGTGATTCCAACTATCTCGAGTTCTTCCGACTGCAATGCCAGCATGATAGCCAGGCTGTCATCGATACCCGGATCACAGTCAATAATTACTTTTCTTTTTTTCATTTTTCTTTTCCTTTCTCAATCTTCTACAGGACCTACCACTGGCAGCTCCTTACGAATACACTGCAATTCAAAAGGCAAAAAAATACTTTTGCTTACAGAACCCCCATAAACAAAAGTAATCATACATGTTATGTACTTTGCCTAGTTTTTTATACTGGGAGGTTTGCGAACCAGTTCAAAGTCATATTGTAGCATGTTTGCATAATCATGACAATATATTTATCCTTCCGGCCTTTACATTCCGGCTTTGTATATTTAATTACCGGATGCCAACGGGGACAGTAAAAAAAGCCATTTTTTCACGTCCCCGTGGTTCCAGAGTTATGGCAAAAATCCCTTACTCGTCTTCACGATCACTTTATCAAATACCATAAACATCGACGGCAGTACAAAGATAACCACGATCATACTGATGATCGCACCTCTCGCCATCAGGATACACAGTGAGCTGATCATATCAATATTCGAATACAATCCGACACCGATCGTTGCTGCGAAGAAGCTCAGTGCACTTACCATGATCGACTGTGCCGATGCGCGGTGTGCAGTTGTGATCGCATCATATTTTTCTGCTCCGTGATTGCGTTCTCTCTTATATCTTGTCGTCATAAGGATCGCATAATCTACGGTAGATCCAAGCTGGATCGTGCCGATAACAATCGATGCAACGAATGGCAGCTTCGTTCCTGTATAATATGGAATTCCCATATTTACAAAGATAGCAAATTCAATCACGCCAACCAGAATGATTGGAAGTGAAATGGACTTGAACAGTATTAATATGATCACAAAGATGATACCGATCGATACCACACTGACCGTCTTAAAATCTGTATCTGTAATGTCGATCAGATCTGCCGTCAGCGGTCCTTCACCGATCAGCATACCGCCTTTGTCATATTTGTGCAGAATCTTATTCAGTTCTTTAATCTGGACATTCAGTTCATCCGATGCAACCTTATACTCAGAATTGACCAGAAGCAGCTGATACTTATCATTCTTCAGCATCTCGGTTACGGAATCCGGGATCATACTCTGCGGGATTGCCGGTCCGATCAGCGCGTCCAGGCCGAGTGCCCATTTGACACCATCCACATCATCCATCTTGTTGATCATCTTTGCCACATCTGCGGATTCAACCGAACTGTCCACGAGGATCATGTGTGTCGTGTTCATGTCATAATCTTCCTTCAGTTTTTCATTTGCAATGATACTCGGAAGATCCTTTGGAAGCGTCTCATCCAGATTGTAATAAACGGATGTATGATTATTTCCATAGATTGCCGGGAATAAAAGTACAAGGAAAATGATCACATAGATCATATACCGCTTTGTAACTTTATCCGATATCCTTCCGATGTCCGGAAGAAACGGCTTATGCATGGTCTTCGTGATCCATTTATCACAGCACAGAATCATGGATGGAAGGATTGTCACACAGGCGATCACGCCGAGGACGACACCTTTTACCATAACCACACCGATGTCCATACCAAGCGTAAATGTCATGAAGCACAATGCGATAAATCCGGCTACCGTTGTAACGGAACTTCCGATTACAGATGAAAATGTCTGGGATATCGCATGTGCCATTGCACGCTCTTTGTCTCCGTTATATCTTGCCTGCTGCTCCTCATAACTGTGCATCAGGAAAATGGAATAATCAAGTGTAACGCCAAGCTGCAGTACCGCCGCCAACGCTTTCGTAATATAGGAAATCTCTCCTAGGAAATAGTTACTTCCCAGATTATAAATGATCGCCATTCCGATACTCAGCATAAAAAGTAACGGGATAAAATACGAATCCATCGTAAGTCCTAATACGATCACCGCCAGAACAACTGCGATCAGTACATATAACGGTGTCTCTTTCTCAGCCAGGTTCTTCGTATCCGTAACAATTGCAGACATACCACTTAAGAAACACTGCTTTCCGGCCAGTTTACGGATCTCCCCGATTGCTTCCATCGTTCCGTCGGAAGAAGTACCCTCATCAAAGAAGATTGCCATCATCGTGCCCGTATCTGAATTGAATACTTCGTAGATATCTTTCGGCATCATGCTCTTCGGCATGCTGATATCTGCAAGTGAATCGTACCACAGAACCTTCTGCACATGATCTACTTTTTCGATCTTTGCTTTCAATGCAGATACATCTTTATCTTCCATTCCGTCCACGATAAACATTGAAAAAGCACCGGTTCCAAAGTCTTTTACCAGGATATCCTGACCCTGCATCGTCTCAATGTCTTCCGGTAAATATGTCAGCACATCATAATTGACTCTTGTATTCACATATCCAAGTCCCGCCGGAATCAAGAGTAAGATACTGATGATCAGTATCGGAATTCTGAACTTCACTACCTTTTTACCAAATGCAACCATATTCATAACCGCCCCTCCTTTTATGACCATTTCTTTACATCCTTTTTTATTTCTTCTTACTCTTATCAGTATTTTTGACTATTGGTCATTTTTGTACCTAATTGCAATATACATCAAAAAAGACCAACAGTCAATACAATTTTTGACTATTGGTCATTTTTCATTCTTATATTTCCAGCATTCCAAGTCTTGCCAGAACTTTCAGATCCATGTTCTTTACATTGTCTCCGAACTGGATACGGATGTGCTCACCTTCCATGTCTACAACGACGCCCTCACCGAATTTCTTATGCTTTACAATCATGCCTTCACCAAGTGCATCCGCAAGTTCCTGATAGCTTTTTCCAGGTTGCTTCTGAGATCCATGCCCGGTGCCATATCCATGATACATTCCATTTCCCTTTATGCCATATGTTCCCGCCGGACTATAATCTCCCCATTTTTTTATTCCTGCATATTCTTTTTGCTGATTCTCCCTCAGATTCCTCTTTCCCAGCAACTCACTGCAGAATTTGGACGGCTTATTCGTCGTAAATACATTCAGCTGATTCTTTGCTCTGGTCACACCTACATAGAAGAGTCTTCTTTCTTCCTCATAAGTTTCAAGTTCTTCCTTTGATGCCGTCCGCGGATTTGCCAGTACTTTTTCCGGCAATATCCCATCCATAACATCCAGAAGATAGACAGTATCATATTCCAGTCCTTTACTTGCATGCATGGTAGACAGAATAAACGGGCAATCCTTATCTGATACTTTTTCCTGAATGATCGTTCTCAGTTCTTCCAGTCGTTCCAGTAATTTTTCCGGAGATTCTACCCTGCTTCCGATCAACTTGACCGTCTCCAGCTTGTTGGCATTCATGCCCATTTTCTTCAGATAATCCTGATATCCCATATATGTCAGGATCTGGTTGACAGCCTCATCCCCCGGCATATTTAAGATACGTACCATCTGCCGTTTCAGATTACGGATATTATCTTCCTGATATTTCTCCAGATTGCCGTATTTTAATGCCGCATCCAGCACCTCCATATCTTTCTCCTGACTGATCTGTGCATATCTTAATGCATCTTTCTTGTTAAAGAACAATTTCAGCCGGTAATAGATCTGCATGAACAGTTCCGTATCTTTTGGATCCATTGCAAACCGGATGATATTCTGTACATCCAGAACCGTCCGGTGGGTAAAAAAGGAAAGGTCTGCATTCCGCATGCGATACGGAATATTCTTTCTTTCCAGCAGATCGATCAGTGGAATCGCACACTCATTATCCCTGTACAGAACTGCTGTCTCCGTCACCGAAGCATCTGCCCTGCCCCTATGTTCCTCCGATCCGCTCATGCCGGCCATTCCGGTCGTACATTCCTGTGCAGCTTTCATCAGATACACATACTGTGCTTTCCTCGATTTTAGAGAAATTTCCCGGATATCCGCTCCGGCTTCTCTTGCCGCTCTCATATGCTTCTCATGCCGGAGTGTATTCTTCTGAATGAATTTATCTGCCGCTTCTACAATCTTTGCATTTGAGCGGAAATTTTCTTCCATCAGAAGGACTTTTGCTCCCGGATGCTTCTTTTCAAATGACAGCAATGCCTCCGGATATGCCGCCCGGAATCCATAGATACTCTGGTCTTCATCTCCAACCATAAAAAGATTGCCTGTTCCAGCTGCCAGCAGCGCAATAATCGCATGCTGGATCTTTGATGTATCCTGCGCTTCATCCACACATATATATGGATATCTATTTTGAAAATATGCAAGCACACCCAGATCTTTTCGCAGAATATTATAGGCATACAACATCTGATCGTCATAATCCATCAGCTTCTGTTCTCGCATCTGCCTACAGTATTCACGGTAGATTCCTGCAATCCGGATATCTGACTCTTCCTCTAATTTTTGAAGTTCTTCTTCGTTCAGCATCATATTTTTTATATATGTGATCAACGTTCTTACATTCTTAAGATCACTCTCCGTCGGATATCCCATGCCATGATCCTGACAGATTCTGATCAGCATCCCCGTCGTTGCCTTTTCATCCTTCACAAGTTCAAACGGTGTCTTTCCGATCCGTCTTCCGTAATACTGGATAATCCTTGCGCAGATTCCGTTGATCGTCCGAAATTCCAGTCTCTTTGCCATATCCTCGCCAAAACGGACTGCAAATCTTTCGGACATATCTTTTGTCGCTGCCACCGTATATGTAACCGTAAGTATGCTCTCCGGAGGAATATTCTTACAGTAGATCATATAACCAAGACGTGTCACCAGTACCGTGGTCTTTCCTGATCCGGGCACAGCAAGAAGCAGTACCGGCCCTTTTGTGCTCTGTACTGCTTCTTTTTGCTGTTGATTTAATTTTACCGAAAATGTTGTTTCAAATTCTTTCCATTCCATACTTCTTTTTTATGTTAATTTGTGAATCCACTTATAGCTCCTAAACCGTAAAAATACCGGAATCCCCTTGAACAACTGATCTGACTGCACTGCAACCACAACCAGTTCCACCGGAAGTTTCCATACAAATGCCGCAAGAAAAGAAAGCGGCATAACGATTCCCCAAGTAGAGATCATATTCATATACATAGAGAATCTGGTATCTCCACCACCTTGAATTACACCTACCGATACCGGCATCTGATAAGACATTCCCACCATAACAACACTCATGATCATAATAAAATGATTTGCCAATACTGCTGCCGTATCCGTTAATTTATACATAGACAAAAGTGGTCCTCTTAGTACAAATAACAAAGAAGCGAGTACTATACCGATCAGAACATCGATCACAGAAAGTGTCCTTCCATCGGATTTTACCCTTTCTATATCTCCCTCTCCGATATCTTTCCCGATCACAACGGCCGATGCCGATGATATAGCGATTACAATGACCTTCAGATACTGGAAAAATGTGCTGGATACAGAATTTGCGGCAATTGCATCCGCAGACAAATGCCCCAGAATCGCCGTCTGCATCGGTACCGAGATTGCCCAGATCATCCCTGAGCACATGATCGGAAACGCAACTTTGAAAAATGCTCCCCATATCTTTCTGTTCTCCGGCAGAAATATAGTTCTGAACAAATTAATGTCAAATAATCTGACTTTCGTATCTATCTTCCATATATATACTACGATGATCAGAAGCTCCAGCATCCTTGCTGTCAGTGTTCCGACTGCAGCTCCTTGGATTCCCATCTCCGGGAATCCAAAATGTCCAAAGATCAGAGTGTAATTAATACAACCGTTCGTGATCAACGACACTACCGATATAACAAACGAAATCTTCACTGTCTCCACACTTCTAAGCATGGCGATCAGCAGATTACTTATCATGAACAGTAAAAATGTCCATTTCAGAAGTCCAAGATACGCCTTTCCTTCGGCAATAATCTCCGGTGATGTCGTAAATATTCTCAAGAGCTGCTCCGGAATACGGGTGCATGCTGTCACGACTATTGCCCCGATCAGGACACTAAGCGCCAGTGCCACTCCCGTCATCTTACGAATCGCTCCTGTCTCCTGCTTTCCCCAGTACTGAGAACATATCGCTACCAGTGCATTTCCGATGGAAAGTGCCAGCTGATTCACAATAAAGAAGATCTGATTTACCGTCGCCGCACCGGACAGCGCATTCTGACTGTAACTTCCAAGCATAATATTATCTAACATATTCACGCTGTATGCCACCAGATTCTGAAGTGCTACGACCAGCATCAACCGAAAAAATGTCTTATAAAATTTTTTATCTCTTGTAAAAAATGTTGTTCTTGTAGTTTTCATTTATTTTAACAGATTTCTTACCATTTCTGCATCAAATGTAACAGACTTCACATGATCTACCTCGATCTGATACAGGGCATTTGCCGCAATATGCTCAGCTGCCTGCTCCAGATCACGGATTCCGGATGTATTCGAATATAATTCGATCACTTCGTCCAGACCTTCTTCACTCATGATGCACTCATCTTCCTTAAGGCTCATTCGCTTTAATACCTTCGGAAGTGCGAATTTGGAGAAGATCACTTTCTTCTCTTCCGGTGTATAATCCGGGATATCGATCACGGCGAAACGTGACATCAACGGTGCACTGATCTGAGACTTGTCATTAGCAGTCGCGATCGGGTATACACCTACCGTCGGAATCATACACTCGATATAGTTGTCTGTAAATCCAAGGTTATCCAGTAATGTCAAAAGTACATCGGCCGGATTGCCATTGCCTTTACCGGATGCTGCTTTATCCAGCTCGTTGATGATAAATACCAGATTCGATTCTCCGGCCATGGCAAATGCATCCATGATGATACCCGTCTTTGCATTGGCATAGATACGGGAACTTCCGGTTAACTGTTCCGGATCATTGATCGAACTCATATCCAGTGTTGTCCAAGGAAGCTTCAGGATACGTGCTACCGCATAGGCAATCTGGGATTTACCGGTTCCTGCAGGTCCTACTAACAGAAGTCCGTAAGCCGGTAATGTATGGGTACGGTTGATCTGGATGATCGTCTCGATGATTCTCTGTTTTACACGTTCCATTCCGTAAAGTTCTTCGTCAAGGATACGACGCGCTTCATCCGGATTGATTGCTTCAAAATAATTGCTCTTCCACTGTACATTCATCATAATGGAAAGTGCTCTCTGTGCATGGCGTCTTTCCTCCGGTGATACTTCGTGCGAACGTGCCACCGCAAGGTTACGTCTTGCCCACAGACGGATATTATCCGGAAGTGTTCTTCCCGCACAGTTCATGAAGTCCGTGATGCTCTGAAGACTGGTCAGCTTCATGTCATCTCCTGCCTCGTCTTCATCTTCGTCGTCCACCTCTTCTGCCGGTGCATTGCTTGCAAGCAGACGCTCGATCATAAACTGAAGGAATCCGTCTTCTGCAGATAATTTCGTACCGCCGCCAAATGCGATCTCGCGGATCTTATATACCGCATATCCTTCTTCTGTATTCTCCCCAGAGAGACGTACATTAATATGATTCTCTCCAAGCCATTTTAACAGGCTTACGAATCTTGCATCGATCTTTAAGATGTCTGCACTTACGGTTCCGTCTTCCTGCTGGAATTCGAAAGAGGTTCTCTTAATCGGGTTCGTAAATACACCGCAGGAATGATGATCCCACTGGCAGATCTTATTATCGAGAACCATCATTGGTTTCTCGGCTGTTGCTTCATTTTCATTCGAACGGATGACTGTATATGTACATTCCGCTGTTTTCTTTTCATCTGGTGTTGAATTAAAATCAAAAACTGGCATTGGTTTCTCCTTTTTGTATCTTTACTTTCTTTAATATCATTCTGTATTTTTATGTTCTTGCATATTCTTACATATTTCTTGTATATTCCATGCATACTATATTAGTTTATCATTCTTCCGGATTCTTTCCAAGTCTGATTTTTTCCATTTTTCTCACGAATTCCTCATCCGCATGGTCAAACAGATAATTCCTGTCACTCACTCGTTGCTTTTCATTATCCTCTTCGATCAGCTTTCTGGTATATTCGATCTCCTCGAGAAAATCTCTGGAAGAAATACGGGTTCCACCCTGTCCCATCGTGATCACCTGCTCTACTCCGTCAGACGTCACAACTGTTACATGATACTTTCTTCCTATATGATGAACAACCTTTTCGATGTACTGATCGGCTGTCTCTGCTTCTTTTGTATATACAACATGGATATTGTGGTATTTCTGGATCTCAAGCGCATAACCCTCTACCTTGTATGCATCGAACACAAGAATCAGAACGCACTTCTTATATCCCTGATAATTACACAGGATGTCCATCAGCTTATCCCGTGCCGCCTCAATACTGACTTTCGCCAGTTCTTTCAGCTCTTCCCATGCGAAAATGACATTGTATCCGTCAACCAGCAGATATTCCTGCATGGCTTCTTCTTTTTTAAGTTGCTTTTTGGCATACTCACTTTCATAAGTTTTCGGTGTCAGTCCGCCTTTTCTTTCTACTTTTCCATATGTCCGGATAAATATCTCTTCCAGCTCTTTTTCTTCCGCTTTGGAATAGACTTTCGGAGTTCTTGCTGCTCTTGGCATCTGACGGGCTGCCTGCTCCGACTGTCTCTTTGCTTCTTCTAATGCACGTTCCTTTTCTAACTGATTCTCCAGATGCATATATTCCGGTACCTTGTCCCATGAAACGTTAAATCCTGCACCATGGGAACAGAATACGGAACCGGTCGGGTTCTCAATGTCACGTTCCGGATCATAACCAATCTCTTCGATCACTGCTTCTGCATTCTGGCAAGGTTCATAACCGCGGAATGTACAAGTCAGATGTCCCTGTCCTCTTGTGTAGGAATTCACTTCCATCTGATAATCCCGCATATCTGCAACCGGTGCATAGCCTTCGATCGTCGTCATCTCTCCTTCTGTCTGCGGCGTACCGGCCTCCCCATTCATCCGCTGGATATCTGTAAGTGCCCGTCCGATCATTCCTGACGGGACCTCCAGCTGGAAATCATAATACGGTTCCAACAGTACACTCTCTGCCTGCATCAGTCCCTGACGCACCGCACGGTAAGTTGCCTGCCGGAAATCTCCTCCCTCGGTATGTTTCAGATGCGCCCTTCCTGCCGTCAATGTAATCTTCATATCTGTGATCACAGAACCGGTCAGCACACCTCTATGTTCTTTCTCCAGAAGATGGGTAAGGATCAGACGCTGCCAGTTTTTATCTAGCATATCTTCACTGCAGTCTGTTCCAATCACAATACCGCTGCCTCTTTCTCCCGGTTCCATCTTCAGATGTACTTCCGCATAATGCCGGAGCGGCTCAAAATGTCCCACACCTTCCACGGTATTCTGTATAGTCTCTTTATATACGATATTACCGGTGTCAAATTCTACTTCTACGCCGAACCTGTCTTTGATCAGGCTTTTTAATATCTCAATCTGGACTGCTCCCATGAGTTTTGCATGAATCTCTCCCAGTTCTTCATTCCACACGATCTTAAGCATCGGATCTTCTTCTTCGAGTATCCGTAAGTTTCCAAGCATTTTGTGAACGTCACAGCCTTCCGGGAGTTCGATTTTGTAACTTAAGACAGGTTCCAGTGCCGGTGCTTCGGAATCGCATTCTATGCCGAGGCCTTCCCCCGGATAAGTGTAATTCAGTCCGGTTACCGCACAGATCCTGCCGGATCCTGCTTCCTGTACCATCTCGTATTTTTCTCCAGAATAGATCCGGATCTGGTTGACCTTTTCTTCCCAGCCGTTCATAACTGTCTCGGATGTATCTTGTGTACGATCAGATTCGTTCTTGCTCTGCTGCCTTCCTGTCAATGTATCTTTTACCTTCAGAGTTCCGGATGTCACTTTCAGATGCGTCAGTCGGCTGCCGGATGGGTCTCTCGATATCTTGAAAACTTTTGCACCAAAATTACATGTACCAGTGTCTGTATTATTTATCTGCTCATTTCGTCCTATATAAGCAGACATCCCGTCCATAAATTCCTGCACACCTTCAATCTTTAGCGCCGAACCGAAATAACACGGATACACCTTTCTGCTTCCGATCATCTCCGCGATCGTATCCTCTTCCACTTTCTCCGATTCCAGATACTCTTCCATCGCTTTCTCATCACACATGGCAATGCTGTCATATGTTTCTTCCGACATTTCCGAAAAATCAATGCATCCTTCATCCAGTCGGTTCTGCAGATCTGCCAGTACCTTTGCCTTATCTGTTCCCACCTGATCCATCTTATTGATGAATATGAACGTCGGTATCTGATATCTTTTCAGCAGGCTCCAGAGCGTGCGTGTATGTCCCTGCACCCCGTCAGCTCCGTTGATCACCAGGATCGCATAATCCAGTACCTGCAAGGTACGCTCCATTTCTGCGGAGAAATCCACATGCCCCGGTGTATCCAGAAGCGTTATCCCCAGATTGCCCATTTTTAATTCTGCCTGTTTGGAAAAGATCGTGATTCCTCTTTCCCGTTCCAGTTCGTATGTATCTAAGAATGCATCTTTATGGTCGACTCTTCCAAGCTTTCTAATCTGCCCGCTTAAGTAGAGCATGCATTCCGATAATGTCGTTTTCCCGGCATCCACATGCGCCAGAATTCCAATTGTAATATGTCTCATAATTTCGTTCCTTACTGTCTTTTATTTTTTCTTTCTTTTGTCTTTTCTCTGCTTCATATTTTCACTGATTTTCCGCTTATTATCTGTCGTTATCAGTCACTATTACCATTACTTATCAGTATTCTTTTTTACGATATTGTTATTATACAACATAATTTATATTTTGTACTTTTTTTCGAAATTTTGCAATTTACTATTGTTTTTTTCCGCAAAATCTGTTTGACTATTAGTGAAGACATATTAAAAAAAATAATAAATAAGCGAGGTATTGTTATGAAACCAATAAAAGAAGGTAAAGTCCGTGAAATTTATGATAACGGAGACAGCCTGATTATGGTTGCCACTGATCGTATCAGTTGTTTTGACGTAATTCTTAAGAACGTTGTTTCCAAGAAAGGAACCGTTCTGACACAGATGTCTAAATTCTGGTTCGACCTGACAAAAGACATTCTTCCAAACCATATGATCTCTACTGATGTGAAAGATATGCCTGAATTCTTCCAGAAACCAAAATATGACGGAAACAGCATGATGTGCAAAAAGCTCGAGATGCTTCCAATCGAATGTATTGTACGTGGTTACATTACAGGAAGCGGATGGAAGAGCTATAAAGAAAATGGCACTGTATGCGGTATCAAACTTCCGGAAGGATTAAAAGAATCCGACAAGCTTCCAGAGCCAATCTACACACCATCCACAAAAGCTGAGATCGGAGATCATGACGAAAATATTTCTTATGAGCAGAGTATTGCCCACCTTGAGAAATATTTCCCTGGCAAAGGCGAAGAATACGCAGCCAAACTTCGTGACTGTACAATCGCTCTCTATAAAAAATGTGCAGACTACGCATTAAGCCGTGGTATTATCATCGCCGATACAAAATTCGAATTCGGTCTTGATGAGAATGGTAACATGGTGATCGGTGATGAGATGCTTACACCTGACAGTTCTCGTTTCTGGCCAGTAGAAGGTTATGAACCGGGACATGGACAGCCATCATTCGACAAACAGTTTGCACGTGACTGGCTGACTTCTCACCCGGATAACGACTGGACTCTTCCGGATGACGTAGTTCAGAAAACAATCGACAAATATCTTCAGTGCTACAAGATGATCACAGGCGAAGAACTTGCTTAATTTTCCTGTATCCAGAGAATCAAACTCCTTGCGATTCTCTCAGATATCTGATTAGGTAGCGATACATACTCCCGTCGGCAACTGTCTCATTGACAGTTTCTGACGGGAGTTTTATTATATTTACAGAACTTGCCATCGACAACGTCTCTTGTATATTTGGATATCTACAGGATCTGCCGATGACAGTTTTTACATTTTTATACAAAATTCTATAGAAAGAAGTGGCTTTATATATGCAAAAAACATATTTTTACCGTGGACTTTTCTATCTCATGGGACTTCTTATTCTCGCTCTGGGAATCACGCTGAACACAAAAACCGGCCTCGGTGTATCTCCTATCATCTCAGTGTCATTCAGTATCTCTACGATCTGGCATTTTAATTTTGGAAATACTACACTGGTTCTTTATGCTCTTTTTGTTGTCGTAGAGATGATCCTACATACGATCCGAAGTCTCCATGCCAGACAATCGGAAGGTCTTCCTCTGGAACACGCTAATCAGATGAACCTGAAACTGGTCCTTTTTATGGACATTTTACAATTCCCGCTAAGCCTGATTTTCACCCGGTTCCTGAATATATTTTCCGGTATGATCCCTGATCTTTGGACAACTTATCCGGATTCTTTTGCCGGAAGTTTTCCCGGAAGGATCCTCTTTCTGATCATTGCCATCATTCTGACAGGCGTCGGTGCCGCCATGTCTTTGAACATGCGTATCATCCCCAATCCCGGAGATGGAATTGTTCAGGCAATCTCCGATTTCATCCACAAAAGCGTAGGATTTACCAAAAATTGTTTCGACCTTTTTAATATCTGTCTGACAATCTCTGTTGGTCTTATCTTTGCGCATCACCTGGTAGGCATCGGAATCGGAACGGTCCTTGCCGTGATCGGGGTCGGACGTGCTATCGCCGCATTTAATCATTTCTTCAAACAACCAATGGCAGTACTTTCCGGTATGAACGAATCTTAATGATCTCTTAATCCGGGTTCACAGCTATTTCTTCATCTTTGGCTCAAAGATCAGGGACGCCAGATAGCCAAAGATGAGAGCCGCTGATATACCTACTGCACTGGCTTTAAATCCTCCCATAAAGATTCCGATAAATCCTTCTTTTTCTACGGCTTCTTTTACACCTTTCCACAGGAGATTTCCAAACCCCAGTAACGGTACACTGGCTCCTGCTCCTGCAAAATCCTGAATAACCGGATATATCTTAAATGCTCCCAGTACAGAACCGCTGCAGACCAGAAGCACCATGATTCTTCCGGGCATCAGCTTCGTCCTGTCCAGCAGTATCTGCGTCAGAGCACAGATCAGTCCCCCTACCCAGAATGCATTGATATAATCCATAATCTTTTCCTCCTAGCAATGTTCTAAGACAATTCCATGTGCGATCCCCGGTACACTGGCTCCTTCATTATAACTGACGGTTGACATAAGCGCTCCCGTCGGTACAAAGAGTACACGTTTCCACTCTCCTCTTGATATCTTTGGCAGGATATAAGCGGATAATGTTGCGGCCGCACAACCACAGCCACTTCCTCCGGCATGTGTATCCTGCAGATTCTGATCAAAGATTGTCATTCCGCAATCCATATGATTTATCTTGATATCATGTTCTTTTCCCCTCATAAGGTCGAATAAAATACTCTGCCCCACATAGCCAAGATCTCCGGTAATGATCCTGTCGTAATCTGTTTCTTTTCTTTCAAAATCCTCCAGATTCTGAATGATCGTATCACATGCGGCCGGAGCCATACATGCCCCCATATTCTGTGAGTCTTTCAGGCCATAATCCACAATTTTTCCTACTGTCACCCCGGTTATCCTCACATGACTTCTATTTTTCCCCACGATAAATGCTCCGCTTCCGGTCACTGTCCAGTGTGCCGATAATGGTCTCTGATTCGCATATCCGAGAGGAAAACGGAATTCTTTCTCAGCACTTCCGAAATGACTGGATGTTACCGCCAGCATCCGTTCTCCATATCCCGCAGCTACACTCATCGAAGCCAGGGCAAGTGCTTCTCCGGAAGTCGAACATGCTCCATATAATCCGAACATCGGGATCTGAAGGGTCTCTACTCCCATTGAAGTTGCCACTCCCTGCCTTAACAGATCTCCACCGAACAGATAACGGATACTCTCCGGTGCCAAATGTGCTTTACCAAGAGCCAGAAGACATGCTTCCTTCTGCATGGTGCTTTCTGCTTCTTCCCAGGTATTCTCCCCGAAAAGATCTTCCTCTGCCACCATATCGAACATACCGCCCAAAGGTCCTTCTCCTTCTTTTTTCCCAACAACCGAAGCACTCTCTTCAAGGTACGGAGATACCTCAAAGGCTATACTTTGCTTTCCCTTTATCATTCATCTTATCCTTTCCCGACATATTTACATATCTGAGATCCTCTGCCGTCATAATACTCCGACAATTCTTAACAGCCAGTAGAACAGTCCCAGAACCCAGCTTGTAAAGATTCCATACAGAATCACCGGACCTGCAATCGTAAATATCTTACAGCCGATTCCCATAACCTGTCCTTCTTTTTTGTATTCGATCGCCGGTGCTGCCACCGAATTGGCAAATCCGGTGATCGGAACCAGCGCTCCGGCTCCGCCCCATTTTGCAATCCTTGGATAGACATTGAATCCCGTCAGTACTACACTCAGAAATACCAGAAGCATAGAACACCAGCCGCCACTTATATCTTTATCTAATCCTGCCTTCTCACAGATATTCAAAATTCCCTGTCCCAGCACGCAGATTGCGCCTCCTGTTACGAATGCTTTTGTCATATTAGCAGGCAGATTATGCACCGGTGTTTTTTGCTTTACATAATTTTCATAAGCCTGCTGCTGTCTTTTTTTATCCATTTTTTACCACCTTTTCCAAAAAAACAGTAATGCTCCTAATCCTTTTCCAAAAGCGATTCCTATAATGATCGCTCCAATCCCTCTCACAAGCCGGATTCTCCTGATGAAGATTGGAAAGAGATCCAGCATCTCAGTAAGAGCCATCGCCCAGCATCCTACAAAGATTCCACCGAAAAGTCCCGCCAGCGGAACCAGCCAGCTTCCGTATGGTATCGTGGGATGATAGACAGAGATGATTGCTCCGATACTGCCGCCCACTGCAATGGCATCTTCATAGAGCATAACATGCTCACCTGTATGTGTCCTGTCCGCAAAATCCGACACCACCCCCAGTCCGATAATAAAAGAAAATAAACCTCCGGCCGCCGTAATTCCGGCACTAAGTCCCAGAATTGCCAGGAATATGTTTTTCATCCACATCCAATTCTTTCTCCTTTCTGGAGTACGTTTCCACAAGCGTCGTCTGTATATCATTTTCATACAGTCGCATCTCTACCTCCATTGGTGTCGGATCTACCGACAGCCGTTTTTTACCGAAATGATTAAAGAATGTCAGAATTCCGATGATAATGCCAATACAATACATAAATTCCAGAATCGTAAATCCATTCGACTTTGTTCCGGTCAGAAGTTCGTATATCTGTCCGAACATTTTTGTCACGCCTACATCATTATTGAATGCCATTGTTGAAAATGCCGCTCCGAAAAAACTGATCATCACCACCATGACAATCTTCGCCACGTGAATAACTCCGCCTTTCCCATCCTGTTCTTCATATGTCACGATGAAATCCGTCTCCCCGATATTTTCCACAGAAGCCTCCGGATAGATTTCATGGATCTTCTGTATCACTTTTAAGACCGACATGACCACTCGTCTTTCCCTTTTATTATCCGGGTGATGAAATGTCAGAAGATGCGTACTTCTGATTCTGGCCAGCATTG
>UMIM01016713.1_pt1 | contig 21287 bp, 28 predicted proteins | sample 1965831 | NCBI WGS metagenome assembly UMIM01 (sample SAMEA4836125, study PRJEB28245) | human gut metagenome | biome: gut microbiome; material: fecal sample | place: Denmark | collected 2008 | reverse complement strand
CCAACGTCCATAAGTTCCGCCATATCATCATAGGTCAGATCTTCATATCGTCTTTGCGATGATTCCTCAGCGGATATATCAACTACCTCTTTGTTCCAGCCAGAGCCGCCATGCTGATTTATATTCAGATCATAGACACTGTTCGGTAATGGATCAGTTTCACTGTAATAACTCAGCTTATTATTGATCGCACTTTTAGTCATATCAATAATATTTTCCTGAAGAAGTATATCACCAAGAGTGTATGTGAAATCTGAGTCGCCTTGTGTTTCGCTATATTCGATATTGTTTATATCAGCAAGTCCCGCTCTTTTCATGCTCGTAAGCTCTGAAAGCAGGGCTGGAAGTGCAACTATAAGTGCCGCTGAAAGAATTATGCTTTTAAGAAAATCGTTTACCCTTATTTTTTCGGGCATAAACATTACTCCAGCCGCTCCGATCAGCAGGAATATGGTGAATATTACGGAAACGAGCTTGTTTGTATCTGACATTCCTGTTATCTGATTAAAGAGGTGCATAACATTAAAGTGCAGCACCTGATTGAATGCCTGTTCGCACCAATCTATAAGCTTTGCTATACAACTAAGTATGGCAAACCCCAGACTTCTAAAAATATCTTTCCAGTAGGTCGCCTTGCTTATATGCTTGACTACATCAAGGGGCAGGTTTTCGTAGTCCACATCTACAGCACAGACGGCTATCGGTATGAAAACCGAAAACAAAAATACTGTAAATGCTGAAAACAAAAGCTTGTGCTTTTTTGAGGTTTTTATCTCCATGATTATCTCCTTTCGTTTCGGTATTCTGCAATGACATATTCATCATATAGCATTGCAGAACACCGAATTGGTGTCCTGTTGTGTTATGCAAACATTCCTGCAACTATACCTGCGCCATAGCAGCCGATAGCGATACCGACAAGTATTCCACCGCCTGTTGACTTGAGCTTGTCCACCCAGTTACGTCCGCCTGAGATGACCATGATAGCGAGTACGATCACCGCAATAGTTGCAACTGTTTTCAAACCTTTCTGCAGGTTTGTTGCAAAGTTATCACCAAATGTGAAAAAGTTTGTCCAGCCGTCATTGTCGGCTGCAAAGGCATTTACAGAGCAAAATGCCGCAAGGATCGCAGTTGTTATAGCTGCCGAGATGTTTTTAGTGATCTTTTTTACTTTCATAAGATAACTCCTTTTCTTTTCAGCGTGTTTTACGCTGCTTATTATATGAAGCCGACATCTGACGGCTTACATTCTTCCTGTGTTCTGTGACTTTGCACAGATATTCGTTGTAGTCCTTTCCGCAGTTTTCAGGCACTGCATAGATATTGGCCTTGTATCCTTGTACGGAATATTTCTCAAGATATTTTGCAGAAGCTGTTCGCCCTGCCTCGTCTCGATCCAGACAAAAAGATATTTCTTTTATTTTCGGATGAGTCGTCAGATATGTACTTAGGGCAACATCAGATGTTCCGCCAAGAGCAAGCCTTGTGTGCCGTTTCCAACTGCTTTTCCAATCAGCTATGCCCATATCCTTTGAACGCTGCATATTGAGCGTTGCATGGCTGAGAGCGTCTATAGGAGCTTCAAATACAAAGAGATGTGTTTCGCAGGTGCCGTCCATGCGAAAACCGTACATTTTGTTTGAGCCGCTTGCTTCGCCCTTGTATGGCTGTCCATTTTCGGGAGTATATGTTCCTCTGAGCATTGCATATTTAGGCTGACCATTGTCATTTTTTCCGACAAACACACAATTTCCACGCTTATCTTCATAGAGCAACTCGTTTTTCACGCAGTAGTTTATCACTTCAAGGTCTATGCAGCGCTTTTTCATTAGGTAGGCATATACACGGGAGTATTTGCCTTCTGTCCTTTCAGGCAGCTTTATTTCCTTTGGCTTTTGAGGCTGTTCGTCATTCCGAAAAGCATAGTCGCTCTGCGTATACTTTCCTTGTGTTAGCGACGTTATTGCCTGCTGCCATGAGTAGCCTTCGCTTTTCATGAGAAAGTCAATGCAGTTAGCTCCGCTTATGTTTTGACTATACCACGTCCAACCTTTTCCGTCTTTAAAAACTCTCAGTGAGTCGTGTTCTTTACATTTCCACTCACTGCCGCACTTTTCAAAGCTGAAGCCTGTAACAGAGGAGATAACTTCGCAGGATGACATATTTCGTGCGTCACGTATCTGTTCGTCAGAAAAGCGTGTCCCTGGTACAAAGACGTTCATATGTGATTACCCCCTCGCTGTTCATAGTGTCTGAGTATCATTTGCTGTTCTTCTTCTTACAGCAGAGCTATAGGCTTCGGCTCTGCGTCAGGAAGATGTTCGCCTAAAATATAAATGCTGCTGTCTGAGTCCTGGTAAAAAAGCTTACCTGGGTGATCTGACAACAGCATTATTATCTTTCCACAGCAAAAATCAACGACCTTGTTGTTTACTGGCGGTGATGACGCCTTTTCATTTTTATACACGGTTTATCCCTCCTATCTGTTCATTCCTTTATCTTTGTTTATGCCATTATTGCGGTAGAGCTTCACCTGCGGCACTGGCTGCTGAAGCGTCTGCATTGCCGTCAATTCTGGTATAAGCTTTTTATTTGTGTAGTCAAGATCTGTGCAGCGATCAAGAAACGGTCCGAAGGTAGATACTATCGTAACATTATCTGGAGTCAGAATGCTTATATTCTGTTGTGTGACATTTGCTTTGTAAATAGCAGCCGCAACATTCTTCGGACTGTTTTGTATAGCATATTCATTGCCACCCATAACGGCTTTTACATACGGAGCGGTCTCAATTCTCATTATCATCACCTGCTTTTAGAAGGTCGTTTACATCTTGTCTGAAACTGCCTGGCTTTTTGTATTGAGTCTGCATATGCGTTATCAAGATAACCTGTATCGATTCCATGCTGTTTACAGCCTCGTTTTATCCCATCGAGATATGCTTGCGTTGGTGGAGATATAGCGAAATCAGGCTTATTCATTATGTAGACCAATGAGGCTCGCTCTACGCCGCCGACCTTTACATTAACAAGCTCTTTTCGGTAGTATGACGGATATCCCTCATATCTGTTGAGGTTTCTCCAATCCTGAGGAGCGATCTCCCACAAAACAACGGGGACCTTTGTGCCTTTGTCCTTAACTATAGTTGCGTGCTGATTAAATTGAAGCCTGTAGTCCTCAATGTAGCTTGTTGATATTACCTTTGAATTAGGACATCTGTATCTCATCTGTTCGAGATCCATGTTACTTCCATAGGCACAATAAAGGTTGCCGATCTGTTCTCTTAACTCAATTTCTTTCAGTGCCTGCTCAAAGCGGTCAGCCGTTTTGTATTCCTTGACCATATCCATTATTTCAAACGCTTCAAGGTCATTATCGTTGAAATATTGCTGATACATAGCGCCCATTCTGAAAGCATTTACTGCTATATCATCATTGTTGCTTATGCTGTCAAGGTACTCACGATTAAACAGTGAGATACTGCTGTTGTCACGTTCTATACGCTCACAGACCATTTCCTCTGCTTTTTCATATGCCTGTTCGAGATATTCCAATGGTAAGCCATTTTCTATATATCCGTTTTCTATTCGCTGATAATATTCCTCTGTTGGCGTGTTGTAGTCCTTTGAATTGACCATGACATATGCCATGCCAGAAACGATTTTGTCCTGGCATTTCACATCAACAGCTATTTTCTTGTATTTGTGAGGATAGCCCTCAAACTTATCAAGTGATCTTTCGTCCGAAGAAGAAAGCTTCCAGAGCAGGGCAGGGGCTTCTTCACCTTTCTTTTTTTGGAGCGTTGCCACCTTATTGAATGACAGCTCATAGTCCTGCACCATGCCTGTTGCATATATCTCAGCGTCGGGACAGCGAAACATCATCTGTTCAGTATTGATATTGCTTCCGTATGCTACATATATCTTATACTCCTCGTTCTTTTTCGGCTGTTCTTTTGGTGTATTATCAGGGGAAAAGAAAAGCTTCATCAGCTCGTCATATTCTTCATCAGTAATCATATTATCCCTCCTTGACCCTACCACGTGTGGTAGGACATTTTATCTGCTTCTGTTTGGAGTGTTTCTTCGTCTTGCAGGCTGTGAAACAGTGTTTTCTGCTTCTCTTGCTTGTTGTGTCTGCCGTGTGGAAAGCAGATCTTCAATAGAGTTTTCCTGTCCATTGTGACTGATACCAAGGACAGAGAATATGTTATTTCGCTCGTCTGGAGTAACACTTTCATCATCACGGACGTTTTCAAGCAGCATAACTATCCTTTCTCTTAGGGTAAAAGAATTATCATTTCTGACTTCACGATCTGGAGAATGGATGATACTGCTTATTGTTATTGTCTCAGGCTCAGGCGAGGCGGCTCTCATATCGTTTAGACGTTGGGCGATTTGCTGTGCCTGCTGTTCTCTTATCCGCCGTCGCTCCATAGCTGCTGCCTTATCTTTCCAATCTTTTGCGCCCTCAAGGTTTTCCAGAAGATATTTTCTCGGCACTTTAAACTCATCCCCATTAAGCCCTATGCGTATGAGCCATGTGCGGAAAGTGTAACATTCGTTACTTGATTGTGTTTTATGTACAGCGGCACTGCGTTGATTAAGAGCCTGGGCGGTGACAGCCTGCGCAAACCTCACATATGTGCGGACTTTGCCTGCATTGGTAGTTGAGTTGAAACAGCGAAACTCAACTGTTCCTTTTGTGAAATATGCGTGAAGATTGAGCGCTCTGTAACGAGAGCGGTTATAGTGGGCATTACGGCGTTCATATCCGTCGGTGTTTCGGTACCAGATATCTGCTAGTGCTTCTTTTGTTTTCGGTTTGGCGGCATTAAGCCGACGTATATAGTCCTCATCAGATTTGCGGCACCATTGCATTGCACGGCTTGCTGGGACCTTTAGAGCGTGGTAAAGGATATCTTCTTTCTGATACATGATGTTAGACAGACGAGTGAGTGACTTGGCGTCCTGCCTTTCTGCCCCTATATGCACGTGCAAGCCACAGCTTTCGTTTACTCTCATTCCCGCTTTTCTTAGGTCACGAACTATCTGCTGAAGATCGTCCATATCCTTATCAGACTTCAGTATAGGTGTAACAAGCTCACAACGGTATTCATCCATGTTATATGTTTCAGATCTGTTCTTCCTAACTGGGTCTATTGAGGCGTCACGCATTACTTTCCATTCACGACCTGTGTCATCAGATATCTTTCGTGTGTAATAGCAAGAGTAATCTGGGTCGGACGAGTAGGTGTCAAAATGTTCAGCGACAACTTGTGCAGCTCTTTCTCGTGTTATACCTGTAAACTCGATCTCTACACCAAAGGTTTGATCCTTTAAATCAATAGCCATGCTCTCACTCCTTTATTATTTCTGAGATATGAAAACTATAATGAAAATCAAAATACTCTGTTGTTCCAGTATCGGTATTTGTCCAAGTGCCTGTGAAAGTCACGGTGCTGTTCGGCGTTGCGTTACCATATCCTATGGACACTGCACCGCTTACATCTGTTCCGCTTGTGGCTTCAAAACTGTCTTTATTGCATACCGAAGTAACATCCATATCATCGATCGTAACGGATAATATATCGTATTGGGCATTGCAATTACAGTTTTCCACTGTATATGACATTGATAAGCCGTTGCTGTCATTGCTCTCTAGTTTGAAATAAATAGGAATAGGCGGCAGGGTAGTATTGGCAGACGGAATGTGATATACCTTTGGCTTTTTAGTAGTTTCATTTGTTTCAGTTTGCGGTGCCGTGACCTGAGGCTGTTCTGTAGTTGTTGTTGGCTTAGTTGTTGTGACATCTTCAATACTGTTTGTATCCGCAGATGACAATTCACTATCATCAGAAGCAGCCGAAGAAGAAATATCGTTTGCAAATTTGCCGACATAACTATCTTTCGGACTTTCTGAAGAAGATGAGTCTGAGCTGCCACAGCTTGACAATAGCAGGGCAGTTACCGCTGCAAGTATCACTGTTCTTTTCATGATCTTTCCTCCCTGAGCTGAGCCAAAAGCTTATAGTAATCTCTTATAGGCTTTGGCACATACTTAACAAAGGCTTTGTCGGCTGCCTTTTCAGCCCCCTGCTGGATAAGCTGTTCGAGGCTTTCTTCTGTTTCGGCTTTCGTCATATACAGTTTTATCGCCTTTGCCATTTCATCATTGATCTCAACTGTTACTCTCATGATTTTCCTCCTTTGTATTTTCAAGAATATTCAAGAGCCGTTCCAAAAGCTCCTTGTTTTTTCCTGTGTCTGTCATATCCATGATGTTGAGTGCATATCTTACGCCCTCAACAAAGCCCAAATCGTGTGCGTCATCAATGACATTCGCTTGCAGTTCATATTCTTCCTCTTGAAGCTGAATTAATCTCTCTTTCCGCTCTTTGTAGGTTTTCACCCAATGTGTCTGAGCTTGTCTGATTCATAATCATTTTGAAAGTTTATCATTATCTCTTCCAAAATATCGAATTTGCTTTTCTTTGGCGTTTCAGTATTCATGGTGTTTCTCCTTTCGGGTATAAAAAAAGAGCGTATGAATTTCATACGCTCGAACTTTCAATATTAATATTGTGTTTCATTTTAACATACATCTATTAGGTAGATTAATGATCGTTAAGTTCATATTTCATTTTGGCAATCGTAAATATTGCTGCAAATCTATAATCTATAACTGGTATTAGTGGCTCATTAGTGTGTGTGTTAAACCAATAGTTTCCGTCGGTCTCTATGTGAGGAAAACAAACTGTAAGATCATATTCATCAGCTACAATGCTTCCTTTCTTAAAATAACGACCAGCATTAATAGAGTGATTTCCACAAGTAACATAACATAGATTAATATACGGATAGTAAATTGCAAAGTGATTATTTTTATCATAAACAAAGTCATTCTCCGAAATATTCACCAAACTTTCTCTTGTTCTAACATTATTCCATGGATGTAAATATATTTTAGTAGAGGATAAATTTACATTCGCTTTTTTTGAACTGTCATTAAATGAAAGCGTGTTCCCTTTTTCATTGTAAAAGCTGCTAAAAAAAGGAATCGGAAAAGAATTTACATTACACAAAGGCTTAAATATAGATTCTGCACAGATATAATCAAGTAATGTATTGATTATGTACTCTAAAATAAGTGGTTTACAACTTAAATTAAACTCATCATGTGATGATAATTCAGTAATCATTTTATCAACACTTTTCATTACTTGATCATACATTTTCTTATTGTTCGCCATTTTTTTGGCATTCAGCCTTTTTTCAATAATATATGCAATCTTTTGTTTAAACACAAATCTTGCCCCTTTCAGCTTATTTTATGTAAATATATCATTTTGGACAATATGTGTCAATAGTTTCTTTTGCAAAATTTTATGAGTGCTTATTTTCAATAATTCTTATTTCCACATATCTTCTTACATACTCCGAATTTCTGTTAGGATAGTCATCACTCTCTATCAAAATAATATTATATCTACAAACCAGACACTCAACATTACTGATGAGTGTCTGGTTTGACTTGGATGCTATAATTCAAGTGATGATTGCTTATATTCAGGAGATTTTTTGATTTTTTCTATTATGTAATACGGTATGTTAGGTATAGCCGAATAGGTAGTTTTATCTGATATATCAAAGTAAATAAGCTCTGATCTGCGTTTAGGAGCTTGTTCCTTTGCTGGAAAACGGTAAACATTTTCTACTTGTTTGTAATTTTTATTGTTCTTGGCTATTTCCAATTTGCATGGCACGCCTAATATATTGCGAAGTTTGAATTTGGATAATTCAGTCGCTGTAAAAGGTCTGCCTCGCCAAGACTCTAGGTGCAGACGTAGTTCTGCCTTCTCGTAATAAGAATAGGTATAATCTCTTGAAAAAGTTTTTATTTTTTCGTTTTCAGTTATCTCCCACAATATAGTTACTTTTGGTAGTGGTCTATTAAAAGATTGATGTTTGCCAGTAAAAATAACACCTATACATACAGCGTTATGTATTCCTTGTGATAAACTGCTCATAGTAAGTATTCCCCTTATATTTAGTATATTGACTAAATTATACAATACTTACTGCATTGTTGTCAAGCTCTTTAAAAAGCGGTATCACCCTCATATAGATCATTCTCAGAGCTGTCATCAACGATAACATTTCCGTCAATGTCAAACTCAACGCATTCGTCATGATTGTTGTCCCAAATTAAAACAATGGCGTCTTTAAATTCGGAAAGCGTTACTTCATTAATATATATATCATGAATTATATTTTTAAGTGCTTGCTCCTGCGTCATACCAAAACGTTTTGCAATGCACTCAAGCTTCTCTTTGTATGATAAGCCGTCATTTATAATTTCAATTTCTTTTTGCATTTTAAAACCTCCACGTCAACTAAAATGGCACATCTTGACTAGGATCGCACTCGCTAAATCTGCAATCACAATTATGTATTAAATCTAAGGCGTCTTTTAAGCTAAAGCCCAAAGAACTTGATTCACTGTTGTATACTTCTTCAACTATCGTTTTAAGTGCTTGCTCCTGCGTCATACCAAAACGTTTTGCAATGCACTCAAGCTCCTCATTGTATGACAAACCGTCTTTAATTATTTCAATTTCTTTTTGCATTTTCCCACTCCTGTTCTTTTAACCTTATCTCCACATATCTTCTTACATACTCCGAATTTCTGTTCGGATAGTCATCACTCTCCATCAAAAAGTGATAGCCGTCCTTTTTCAGCTGTTCGGAAAACTTCTCGACCTCATCGGGTAAACCCTGTATTCTTAGTTTTATCATATTTTATACCTCCTCGTTTTCTTATATTTTGCAAAAGACTAATAATACTATAGCAGTAACAGCACACCCTATTATATATGTATTGCGTAACATCTCAATTTGGCTGAAACAGCTATCGCCATGATCAGAAAGTTTATGAAAGGATTTTTTTATGTAATTTACATTTGCAAGTATTATCAGTGCTTTAACAAAGAACCAAGAAATGAATATTTTAATTTGCATTTCCGAGTTTGTTTCAAACGCTACCCTGATACCAGTGATAATGCCTGCAAATACAAACAGCGAAAGCATTAATAGCTTGAAATTTACAAATTCATAGTTGTGCTTTATAAATACCTCTTGACCAATTTGTCTATAACATTTGTACTTTATAAGTAGTTTTTCAAGATAGAGCTGAGTACGTCATAAATAGTTCTTTTATCAGAAAACCAAAAATGAGCATATGCCATTTCAAGCCGTAATTGTACAAGAGGAGGATGTTTTTTTAATGTAGAAGTTGAAATACTCATAATATCAGCTATTTCAGGCAAGAGGGAAGCATAGCTTTCCTTAGAACCCCAATCATAGTCAGAAAGTAATTGTTCGATAAAATTGGCAGTATCAGTTTTTGCTTTATTAAGTATTTCTTTTACCTTTATCTTATCATTAAGAGCATAATATATCATAAGGTTTCTTTCATCATACTTAGCAGAAAATTGAATACCCGACAGGCTAAGACCATTTAAAATACTATTTGCGTGTGATGTTTTTATCATTAGAAACTGCCTGTTTGGTATTTCTTTTGCCACCTTACAATCATAATTTAACCACATTCCCTTTGAGAAATCTTCGATTCCTTTTATTTTCTCATTATTCATATCTCTACCTCCCAGCCCCTGCCCTGTTGCAGGGGCTTTCTTCATGTATAGATTATAGATAAATTGATCCCCTTTAGCTATCTTTTTCAGACAGCATCAATTATCTTTCCTTTTTCTTTCGGCTGAACATCAGGACCGCAGCTCCTGCGAGAATGATAGCCACGCTGCCAAGAACTGTTCTGCCGTCAATGTCATTGTCGGAAGAACCAGTGTTTGGCGTGTCAGGAACTTTTTCATTGAACATATCTGCGTCCACTGTCTGAGCGTAAGTAACAGTTACCTGTTTGGAGTCAGCCACAAGATAGCCGTATGGCACTGTTGAGCCGTCCTCTGTTATTGTGTATGTACCTATCGGTACATTTTCAAACTTCGCTATGCCGTCCTTATCGGTTATCGCAGGAATGTTTATCTCTCTGCCTGTGTCAGATGTTCCCGAAAGAATAAAACGAATGCCCTCGATGTTCGTCATGCCGTCTGTTTTCTTGTGTACTTGAACTGTTCCTGTCTGCTCGTTATTGAGAATATTTTCATCAATAGTCTGAGCATACTCGACCTTGACTTCCTTTTCATCAGCTACGAGATAGCCGTATGGAACTGTTTCCTTATCCTCGATAATTTTGTATGTACCCACTGGTACGTTCTCAAAAACTGCTACGCCGTCCTTATCGGTAGTCGCAGGAATGTTTATCTCACGTCCTGTGTCAGATGTACCTCTGAGATAGAACTTGATACCCTCAATATTCTTCTGCCCCTCTGTAGTCTTGTGAACTGTGATAGAGCCTGTCTGCTCGTTGTTGAGTATCGTTGCGTCTATTGTCTGAGCATACTCGACCTTGACTTCCTTTTCATCAGCTACGAGATAGCCGTATGGAACTGTTTCCTTATCCTCGATAATTTTGTATGTACCCACTGGTACGTTCTCAAAGACCGCTACGCCGTCTTTATCGGTAGTTGCAGGAATGTTTATCTCTCTGCCGCTGTCTGATGTACCCTTCAGATAGAATGTGATACCCTCAACATTCTTCTGACCCTCTGTTCTTTTCTGAACCTTGATTGAACCGGTCTTTTCCTCGTTGGTGACCTTGACTTCTGCGGTTGTGTTGTACTCGACAGTTACGGTCTGCTCGTTAGCTACAAGATAAGCCGCAGGAACTGTAGAGCCGTCCTCTGTTACTGTGTACTTGCCGATAGGGAGGTTTTCAAAGAGTGCCTCGCCGTTTTCATCGGTGAAAAGCTCACGCTCGATGTCGCTGTTCGTGTCGGAGATACCCTTGACAACGAATCGTATATCCTTAATGTTGAGGTTGCCTGTTGTGCTCTTTGTGACCTTGATAGAACCCTCTTTGAGATAGTTCGTCATTTTGGCATAAACAGATACGCCCTCTTCGGTTATCTCAAAAGGATACAATGTATCGTCAATGATGTACTCTTCAGGTGCTGCTATCTCGTGGTAGAAATACTTGCCGTAGCCAAGTGAGAACGTTGCAACGCCGTTTTCATCAGTAATGCCTGTCGTTATCTGACGCTTGTTTTCGTCAAGTATCTCGAACTCGCAGTTCGGCAGCAGCTCACCGCCGAGGTTTTTCTTGGTGATGATGAAAGGTGCTGTCCAAGGTGAGTTCTTAACAGACACTTCTGATCCAAAATCAGCAGTATCTGTTGCTATCTTCACGGTCTGAGGTTCGCTGTTCAGCGAATAGCCTTTAGGTGCTTCTATCTCTGTAACAGTGTAGCTATAGCCCTGATAGATGTCCTTTGTAATAACAGCTTTTCCGTTTTCATCGGTTGTAACTGTGTCGATAATGTCGCCCTTTTTGCGTATCGTTATGCCGCCGCTTACTACTATATCTTCGGCTGCTGTTATCTCAAACTTGGCTCCGCTGAGATATTTTTTGCCGCTTTCGTCAGTTTTGTAGATAACAAGCTCGCCCTTGTCTACAGATGTTCTCTGATTATCTACTACTGTTTTACTTGTTTTATCAGCCTCAACAGTTACGTCTGTTTTGGTTTTCAGTGCATAGCCATTAGCTGTAGTTGTTTCCTTCCAGTAATAGCTGCCCTGCGGCAGACCTGAAACGTGGATATTTCCGTCAGCGTCAAGTGTCATATCTGTAGCGTTAGCCTGTGAAACAGTTGAGCTGAATGTATACTTGCCGTCGCTGCCTATTGCCTTGATGAATAGATCGCTGTCGCCGTTCTTCATAACAAGGTTGAATTTAACAGCTTTCAGCTTGTCGGCAACATTTGTTTCCTCGTTTCCGAAGAAATCAATGAAGTTCTTTTCAAGGTCAGCGTTGCCTGTAGGCATATCAATTTTAAGCTTGATATATGCCTTAACAGGGTCTTTGTCCTCATAGCAGGAAACCACCATTTCCTGAACGTCTGAGCCGCCCGAAAGGATAAGAGGTGAACACTCGTCTATGTGTTCAACATACTTGCCCTTTGTCTTTGTGAGCGTGAAAACAACATTTTTCAGGTCTTTCTCATTGTCTGCTGTGATAGTCATATTTGAGCCTGAGCGTGTAACAGTCACTGAGTTCGGCTTTGAAACGCTGAACTGTGAAAGGCTGTCAAGCTTGAGCTTTGCTGTCCACTTGCCTGTCTTAGCGTCATAGGATGCTTTGTAGGTTGCACTTGCAGGTATTCTTTTGCTGTTAACAGATGTTCCACTAGGCACATTATAATGTGAAATCATTTCTGATTTCATCTTTTTGTAGCAATCGACAAGGTCTTTATGGTGTGAGCTTGCGTTGCTGCCGTTGTAGCTATATGCGTTGAGCAGCTTGTTCTCATTTGAAGAAAGTCCTGTTGTGCTATCATCAAAGTAACGAGCAGAAACAGACTGAGCCATTATGCTTGACGCACATATCTCAGTGTCCTTAGAGTAACCATACTGAGTTTTGCCCTTGTAACTGTAAATGCAAAACTCCTTGATCTGATACTGCATATCATCGGGAACGTGAGCACCCTTTACATAATCAGATAATGTCTGCTGCTTAGAGGTTGTACCGCTTGTATGCTGCTTATCGAAGTTGATACAGTATGCGTAATCTCCGTCAGATGTTGAGAAATACGGAACGGAACTTGCCCAGTAGCCTGTGAAGTGTGTGTCATTGGACTTGCCCGTTTCAATGTCATAGCCGTTAGGCAGCCCTGAACCTCTGAAGTCATAGCTCCATTCATTGAGCCACTGCTGTGTGGCTTTGTTTGTGCTTGAAAACGCTGAGGCTGTTATGCCCTGCGTTAATGCCGACAAGCTGAGCAGGAGAGCCATTGCAGCACTGCTCAGCCTTTTGAAAAGCGTTTTACTTTTCATTTGTCCTTACCTCCTAAAATTTTTTATCTATCTCAAAAGCATAAAGCTTGAATTTTTGCAATAAAAAAAGCAACTCGAAATTCTCGAATTGCTTTAAAGTGTATATTTAATTTTCATTATTTCTTTTTTATTAGTATATGAGGTATATCTCCCAAGCTGGTTTGCCGTCTGAATTGATTGCCGAACCGTCGCCGTGCCATTCAGTGTATATTACGACTTGACCTGAATATTTTATTCTATCATATAAAACATCAATGTGACCTTTGACCTTGCGGTAAAGCTCATCATATGAAGAATAAGTGTCAGGTGAAACCGTATCAGGTGTACCCCAAGAAGAATTATCAAGGTTCATCCAACCTATATCTGAAAGAAGTTCGTCAACAGAGGAGTAACCGCATTCTGCATATGTATCCTTGAAGATTGGACGTGCTATTTCATCACTATATGCCTGCAATTCTCTTTTCAGCCTGTCAATATCATTCTGTGTAAGCTTAAACTTTGGCTTAGCCGTTGTAGTTGTAGTCGGCTTTGGCTTCGGTGCTTGCGTTTTCTTTGCCGTTGTGGTGGTCTGCTTTTGTGTCTGACGCTCTGTCTGTCTTTCTGTCTGACGTTCCGTCTGCTGTGGCTGATAGCTGTTGTTATTGTTATTGTCATTGCTGTAGCTGTTGTTGCCTGAGCCGTTGTTTGCGGTGCTGTGGCTGTAGCTCTGATTATTATTCACTGTGCCGCCATTACTAGCTGGGCTGTTCAATTTTGTGGTTGAGCCGCCCTTGGTAGTGGTTGAAGATTTACCACTGCTTGTGCTTGCGGACGTTGTTGATGATGTTGTGGTAGCCGAAAGGGAAGTTGTTTCCTCACTCTGAGAGGTCAGTGTGGCTTCCGTTGTGGTAGTTGCCGAAGCTTCTGTGCTTGAAGCCGTTGTGGTTGCCTTTGGAGGGGCTGATGATGTGGTGTCTGTGTTGCCACAGGCGGTTATGCTTATCATTGTCGCACTGATGAGCAGGGCAACTATGGCTTTCATTGTGTTCTTCATATGGTTTTCCTCCTATACTTTTCTTAATGTAATTATACTATATTTCCCTATCATTGTAAATGACAAGTGTGGCTAAACTTTTTTGTTGATGTTCACTAAATTCGACAAAAAAATATGAATATATGAAACTGCAATAAAAAAGAGACATCACAGCGTCTCTAACTTACATATGCAGGCTGTTTCCACGGGTTATCTCTCTGTTCTTTTCGATCTCTGTCCTAAGCTGTTTGTTTTCAGCCTCAAGCTTTCTGTTTGTATCTCTAAGCACAATGTTCTCATTAAAAAGCTTTCCGTTTTCGTTGATTATCTTTGCATAATCTCTGGAGAAATTATCGAGAGTTTCTTTGAGATCTTTCTGTTGCATTGTAAAGCTGCGATAGCTTTCATCTTCCTTTTCATAGCGCCCGTTTATTACCTGAAAATCCTTTTGCAATATATTGAGCATATCTTGGTGCTGCCCTGTAAGTGCTTTGTCATTTGGCGTCTTGCCGATGTTGTCTTGTATTTCACTCAGAATTTCGCTGTACTGTTCCGAAAACTCAGAGTGAAACGTCTTTTCATCATTAACACCCAGCTGACGAGCAAGCTTCTTGATTTCTTCTGTGTTTTTTCTGAGCTGTGATCTTTTGGAAATCGTCAAAGAACCGATCAATGTTAATACTGCCGGAACAATAGCCGCAATCAAAGTAACCCACCAAGGTGTCATAAAAGCCTCATTTCCGCAAACAAATATAATGAATAATGTACTGTATATAACGTTGAACATTACATATATCGTTGCTAATTTATCCATTTTAATTTACCTCTATTCTATCATATTTTACAAAATTCGTCAAGATATTTTTATCGCCCTCTTGACTGGTGTCCTCTGTTCTTCTTGATAATGTTATCATTGCTTTCTGACCGCACAAGCGTTTCAAGTGCCTGTTCTTTTGAGGTGCATTGACTCTTGTGTGCCCAGTCTATGCGGTGCCCACTGAGCTTACAGCCGTAAGCAATGTAATTGCCGCCAAATGTGTTTTCAAGGACCGCTGTTGTGTGTCCGTCAGGCTCATTTCGTACAGCAGATATTCTGTAGATCATATTTTCTTTTTCGGCTTGATAATAGCTTTCCGAATAAGGCTTAAATTGCATTTTCATCTTTTAGGACTTCCTTTAGGCTTAGGCTTGGCTGCGGCTCTTTCAGGTGCCTGAATCGGTGTCAGCTCCTCGAATGAGATGAAATGTACCTCACATCTGAATGCCTCACCAATCTCACGCTCTGTAAATCTGTCTGGCTTTTTAAACATCTCAAGATACTTTTTGACTTGGCTTTCTGTCAAAGATAAGCTATCTTCACCATTATCGCCAGTTATAAAGAATGTTCCGCATATCGCTTGCTTGCCGTCAAACTTTCTGTTCGGCTGCATTTCACATATACGGGCTTCTTCATTTCCCCATGCAAGCGCTTTGCTGTCATCAAGATAATCGTATAACGGCTCTATATAGCCGTCAACCACCTTTTGCATTGCTCTCAGCTTACTTTCAGAGCAGTCAAGAAGCTTTTCATATGCAGGCTTGTTCGGCTCAACGACCACTACTCTCAAAATATCGTCACGCTGCTTATTGAGTGAGTCAAGTTTTTTATCTGTTCTTTTGATTAGTTCAGTAAACTCATACGGTTTATTCATATAAGCAACGTTACATTCCTCAACGGTCTGTTTGGCAACTTCAATTACTTTACCGAGATCCAGCTTGTAGTCCTTGGCGAAACTTCCGTATCTGTTTACGTTTTCAGAATATCTGTAGATGTTTTTATCGAGATCCAATGTGACATACGTACTGATCTCATTGCTTTGGTCAAAAACTCTTTTGTAAAGCGGCAATTCATCAGCATTTATTTTTTCAAATACATTTTCGCTTTTTTTTGCTGTCATAAACTCATTTGAATAGGTTATCGCTTCAAACGCCTTATTAAGAGCGATATCATTATGCTGTGCATATTCGATCGCCTGATCAAGTCTTAGCGGACCTGTTACGCAATTACCGCCGTGGTGAGTATAGTAATAACTGTTCTCACCGTTGTTTATGACTTCATAAATTGCATTATTCAACTTTGGGCCTCCTTACACCCTACCACGTGTGGTAGGGTAGTGTGATATGAAACATTTGTTTTATTTTCTCCCTGCTTGATTTTTGCCTAAACTCACATTTTTCTTCGGCTTTTCAATTCCTTTTGCAAAGCAAGGATCTTCAATAGCAGCATTGATTATATCAAGCATTTCCATCTTCTGTTCTTTGGTCATAGTGTAGTGAAAAACAGGACCCTTGTCCATACTCTCGTCATTACTGAGCGTTGAGTAGTTTTGCTCAGAGAGCATATAGAAAGTGTGCAGTCCTGCCGATGAGCCGTGATGACCTTCCTGCTTAGTCACATATCCTACAGGTATGCCAAGTTTGACAGCCTGTACGGCTTGCTCTTCCGAAAGAAAAATATCATTTTGTGACTGCTTGTCGCACAGCTCACAGGCGTTGCGGCAATTATCCGCTATGTCTGAGATACGCTGTTTGGTTTCGTCAGCTCTTGCAAATGATTTAAGACTCTGTTCTTTTTCGTTTTCAACTTTTTCTTGCGGCAGCATTGCTTTTTCATAGTCTGAAATGTTTTTTTCGGAAAGCCATTCAGGCTTAACAACAAGCTTTGAATACAACTCTTTCATTTTTTCTATTTGTTCTTTAGGTGTTCCTGCCCAAAGATGTTTGGAATTTCTGTTGCCAGCACCAAGATAGTAGTTACAATCCATTTGCAAGCGACCTAAAAGCATATATTCACTCTTTTGATTTTTTATCACTTCGTTGATTTCTTTGTAAACGTGGAGCGTAGCATAGCAGTCACCCAAGCTGTTATGTGCTTCTTTATGCTCGGACCAATCATAGCCGTAATAGTCTGCGGCTATAGTGAGTTTCTGCCATTTGTAGCTTCCTCTTTGGTCATTCCATTCTCCATAAATTGGCGCAAACATTTTCATAACGTCAGCATATTCTGTGCTTAAAAACTCTGCTCCGTTATTTTCAAGAAAAGCTTTATCAAACTTGAGGTTGTACCCAACGATTTTATCATATCTGTTTAAGATATCATTTATCTCTGGCATGACCTCCGCTATAGTCGGTGCGTCAGCTACCATTTCAGGCGTGATATGATGAATACGTTCCGCTTCTGCCCACTCAGTATGCTGTGTGGGTTTTATGTAGCTGTCAAAAAGAACTGCGCCCTCATTATCAATGATTGACACCTGAAGAATCTCGTCCTCTGCTGCGTTCAAGCCTGTTGTTTCAGTGTCCAAAACTATATATTTGTTTTCCATGTTTATTTATTATCCTCCAAATCCGTTTTCTCATACAGTTCATCAAGTTTGTTGCGTAGCATATTACAGCGTGAATTAAATTTAGAAACATCAGTTTTGGGAATAAGCTTTATAAAGTTATATGCAAAGATTGTTGTTTCTAAGCTATCAATTCGGTGTAAAATAATATCATAGTAACGTTTGCTCTTTTCCCATTCATCAAGCGAATTTTCTAAACTCTTAAAGTGGTAATTTATATAATAATACGCAATGCGAATCATTCTTTCTTTAGTCATTATATCAACCCTTTTGTTTGCCATAATTGCTCCCTATGTCTTTCTTTTTATATTAAACATAATCATCTTCAAAGTCCGTAACCCAAAAGCCACCAAAGTATGTATAGTACCAATCTTGAAATTGCGCATTGAGTTCCCAATTCTCGCCATAATAGTAGTTTGCGAGGTAATCGAGCTAATCGTCTGCATCGCCTGTTTGGTCAGAGTCACAAATAAATCCTTCAATATTGTCAAAACTACAATTCGTCGGATCTTCGCCACTCGAAAAGACTTCATTAAGATAGTCTCGCCATTTCTCCTCTATCTTATATTTTTCCATAACACGCTTGAATGAAAAGAACATACGCTCATCAAGTTCAAGACTTTCATCATCACATATAAACTCCTGAACGTGTTTTCTTGCATCTTCTCTAAAAGCACAATCGTTGCACATCAGCTCGGTTGAATTGTCAACGTCTATATTGTTCACATGCAAGTGATACAATTCATCACAATTATCATCATTTAGAATAGCACCGCATTTTTTGCACTTTAATTCAGCCATTGTCATATCACTCCTTTATTAAAATCTTCTCACATTAAAATCTCGAACCTGATTTTGATTGACTCGAAGTAGTACGGTGCATAGGTGCAGTTGAAAATAGTGTCGGGCGCATAATACTTGCTCGGCACATATTTTTTCTCACCATTCGTGTCGATATAAGTTTCAGGTTCATCTGAGTCATAAACCGTGCCGTTCCACAGGTTAAAGGCAAGACGTGTTGTTTTCAAGCTTGTGCTTGTCTGAAACGGCTTATTCAAACCCTCGAAAATAATCACGTCTTTCTTAACATCGTATAGTGCGCCAATATGGTGACGCAAAACACTGTCCATTGTCAAAAGATACGCAAGCGACAAGTGATAGCCGTCAAGATAGGGCATTTTCTTGCACAACTTATTAAACAGTTCCTCGTGTTCTTCATCATAGAATATCATTTTTATTTCCTGCCTTTCTTGAAAAGTCTGTATTTCTCAGGAATAAATGCGCTTATAATAGTCCAAATTCCTGTTATACAAAGAGCTATTCCCAGTGAACCATAAAATATTCTTTCCATTGTCCAATCACTCCTTTTTGTAAAAAAAGGACACCTGAAACTTCAAGTGTCCTAGTTTTCTTCTGCCGCAAAATGTTCCGCAAGCAGCTTGACTATAAGATCATCCATATCGTCCTGTGAAGAACTTTCAAGGGACGGAAACATGGTTGATATCTTCGTGTATATACTTGTTGATACCTGCTCAGTTTTTTTAGCTTTAGGCTGATGACAGATATCGTATACCTTGTCAACGGTCAGTTCTTCGTTTCCGTTTTCGTCACAGTACGCACAGACTGCATTGATGTATTTGCCTGGGAACGTTCTGAGGTCATACATCTCAATGTAGTCCGCTATGATATTCTGTTGTTCTTCAGAAAGGTGCGCTAAAAGCATTTCATATCTTCCGAAAGGAATAACCTTATTATCAACCATTGGAATAAGCCTTGCGGATAGCTTCAGCAGATGTACATATCTGTATACTGTCGTGTTGGAAACTCCGAATTTCTCGGATATCTCATTCAGTGTAGCGGTTTCATTGTCCATACCACGTTTATCCATGTACGTTTTGAAGATCTCAGCATTTTCTGAGGGAAGAACATCATCTGTTCTTGTATTAGACTCTGCAACGATCATATATGCCGTAAAGTCGTCTATGTTGTCCTTGATCTGGCATGGAATAGTCGTCAGACCGCACAGCCTAGCCGCATAGTATCTATGATGACCTGCAAGTATCTCATATTCATTTTCTTTTCTGCGAACTATAACTGGCTGCAGGACACCCAGGTCCCTTATAGAGATAGCCAGCCGCTCGACCTTGGATTGCCTTATCTTGTATGGCTGTTCTTTACCCTCAGGCGTTCTGTATGGTTTGATACTGTTTATATCCAGCTCAACGATCCTCTGAGCTGTACCTTGCCACTGATCAAGATACTCAGCGGCAAGCTCATGGTTGATGTTTTCAGCCTCAGATTGCATATTCTCCTGATGTTGGCTGCGTCTTTCAAGCAAGCTGCACATTATCTATTCACCCTTTCCATTACTTCTTCTGCAAACTCTGTGTACTTTTCAGCAAGCGTATTGCCTGTCAAATTAACACATCCGGCATAGCTTTTCACTGTTTTGTTGACCTGCTCAGGACGAGCTGGGATGACAGTATCAAAAACTGTATTTCCATATATCTTTCGGCAGGCAATGTCTATCTCTTTAGACGTTGTGGTTATATTGCTTCTATTTTCGAGAATGCCAAGTATTTTAAGCCCAGGGTTTGTAGTCGCTCTTATAGCATTGACTTTTTCTGTTATGAGGTCTATAGCGTCAAATGCGAAAATACCAGCGTCTATAGGTATAATAACGAAGTTTGAGGCATTGAGAGCATTCTGCGCAAGGAGATCAAGGTCAGGACGATTATCTATGAGTATGTAGTCATAGGTATCTGTCAGAGCCTTATCACGGAGCATAAGCTTGAGTATATAGTTACAGTTGGCGGATGAGGCGATCACACTGTTAGCCGAACCGAGCATACGTCCTGCAGATATATAGTCAACGTTTGGATTTTTCTCAGACTTCTTGATATACTCTGCATAGTCTATAGAAGTATCACCAGACGCTGAACTGTAGATAAGATCTGCTATGGTCTTTTTTACTGTGGATTCTGAGCAATACGAAGTGAGGTTGCCCTGCTTGTCAAGGTCGATAAGTAGCACTTTTTTGCCGAGCTTTCCTAATGCGCAACCTAGGTTGAATGTTGTAGTTGTTTTTCCTGTGCCGCCTTTTTCTGTAATGATCGAAATAATTTTTGTGTTCTCCATTATGAACATCCTTTCTTGATATCATTTTGTGTTCCCCAATGATGACATAGAAAAAGCAGCAGGGGAGAACACCGTCCTGCCGCTCAGGGAGCTACCCTGTCTATGCCTGATAGTCAAGCTATCAAAAAAGCTGCCGATATTCTCAGCAGCAATTTTCATAGCTTAGCTTCCCGAAAAAGAAAAAGCCAATGAGTATTGTCTCATCAGCTTTTTGTTTTCTATCTGTACCAGAGATTTTCCATTGTAAAAGGATTAGGAGGATTGTTACCCTTTTTCTTTTCAATCTCATAGTCTATGAACATCTTGTATCTTTTAAGCTCATCAAGGTCAGCTTCAGCAGCTACTCTCATGATAGCTTCTGTTCGTTCCTCAATCTGTGCTTCATGAAGCTCTGTGTCCATTTCTTTGTTCTTTCGGATGAATGTTTCTTCAAGATCCTCAAGATCGTCAAACTCGGCAGTAGCTTTTCCCTCATCAATCTTGTAGATCTTGCTGCCGTTGAAGCCAAACCTTGTAGGGGTATACTCAAAGAAATCATGGCAATACTTGATAGCCTCATCATGTTTGAGCATTTTAGTCAGTTTTTCGGGCTTGATCAGTTCGTTGCAGCCACCTGCAAGTGTAGTTGCTTCCTTTTTGTTTTCAATAAGTCTCATAATTTTTCCTCCTTGTATTTTTTACTATATCATAACATATTTTGACGATTTGTCAAGTACGATTAAAATGCAGAATTGGTAAATATCTCCAAAACCGCGTGCCGAGGGTTCGAATCCTTCTGCCCC
>UMIM01000404.1_pt1 | contig 21445 bp, 10 predicted proteins | sample 1965831 | NCBI WGS metagenome assembly UMIM01 (sample SAMEA4836125, study PRJEB28245) | human gut metagenome | biome: gut microbiome; material: fecal sample | place: Denmark | collected 2008 | reverse complement strand
AAAATGCCTGTCCGGCATTTTTACTGGCTCCGACATCACATTTTCTTCTATATTAAATTTCTGGTTTTCGTTTCTTTAGTCCTTAAAAAAAAGTATTTATTTTGTTAAAATTGTGAGGATTTTATTGGAACGTGCTACGAAGGCAGTCATTTCCTCCGGCTTTAATGGATGGTTTGCCAGACGTGCAAGGTCATAGAGCTGCTGGCAGATTGTAGTAGTATTTTCGCTTTCGTCATTGTTTAAAACATACTGAACTAAGGCATTGTTCATGTTAAGGACGAGAGTTTCACCTTCTGCACCAAGTCCTGTGGAGCTGTTGCTCATTCCGTACATTTCCATCATTTCGGACATACGACGTGTTTGTTCAGAAACGGTGATCATAGAAGGCATATCGGCATTTTTCAGCTTTTCAACTTTTACGATTAAGTTCTCAACACCAGTTGCCTTTTTGAACTTCTCGGAAAGTTTTTCAGTGAGTTCTTTTTCTTCGTTCTCATCAATTGTTTCTTTGAAGTTATCAGTCAGTTCAGAGTCGATACGCAGGAATTTTACTTCTGGATTTCTCTGCTCTAAGTGAGTGATAAATGTTGTATCAATCTGGTGTGTCAGGTAGATGGCATCAATTTCCTGTTCTTTGAACATATTGATATACTGAGACTGTGCTACTTCATCTGTGATATAGAAAACATTGTTTTCGTATTTTTCTTTACCAGCTTCAAGATAATCTGGAAGTGTAACATATTTGCCCTCCATGTTCTTGAAGATGATGTAATCTTTCATCTTATCGTTAAATTTCTGGTCACGGATGCAGCCAAACTTAATGAATGGGCTGATGTCATCCCAGTATTTTTCATAGTTTTCACGATCGGTTTTGCACATACCGGAAAGCTTTTCCGCAACTTTCTTAGTGATGTAGTTAGAAATTTTCTTAACAAAACCGTCATTCTGTAATGCACTTCTTGATACGTTCAGTGGAAGGTCAGGACAGTCAATGCATCCCTTTAATAATAAGAGGTATTCAGGAATAACTTCTTTAATATTATCTGCGATAAATACCTGATTGTTATATAACTTAATTGTTCCCTCGATTGTATCATATTTTGTATTGATTTTAGGGAAATAAAGGATACCTTTTAAGTTAAATGGATAATCCATGTTCAAATGAATCCAGAATAAAGGCTCTTTATAATCGTGGAATACATCACGGTAAAATTCTTTATATTCTTCATCAGTACAGTCGTTTGGATGCTTTGTCCATAATGGATGAATCTGGTTGATTGGCTTAGGTGCATCATCTTCTTCCTCTTCTTCATCTTCAAGAGTTACTTCGGAATCACCATCTTCTGTATCAGCGTTATTTTCTTTTGCATCAGCGTCCTTTAGGTCTACGTCAATTACCTTTTCTTCAGCATCCTTTTTGGCAGCTTCTTCAGCCTTTTTCGCTTCTTCTTCCTCATTTACAAAGTAAATTTCAACTGGCATGAAAGAACAGTATTTGTTAAGAATTTCGCGGCAGCGGTATTCATTACAGAATTCATAACTCTCATCGTTGAGGTAAAGAGTAATTGTTGTACCACGCTCTGCTTTGTCACCATCTTCCATATCAAATTCTGTACCACCATCACATTCCCAGTGAACTGGTGTAGCGCCTTCTTTATAAGAAAGAGTATCAATAGTAACCTTATCAGCAACCATAAATGCAGAATAGAAACCAAGTCCGAAATGACCGATAATCTGCTCATCACTTGCTTTGTCTTTATACTGTTCCATGAAAGCAGCAGCACCAGAAAAAGCAATCTGATTGATGTATTCGTCTACTTCGTCCTCTGTCATACCAATACCATTATCAATAAAGGTAAGAGTCTTGTCAGTAGGATTAATACGAACTTCTACTTTATACTTCTCATCGTCAGCTTCTTCAAATTCACCCATAACAGAAAGCTTTTTCAGCTTTGTTACAGCATCGCATCCGTTACTTACTAACTCACGGATGAAAATGTCGTGGTCAGAATAGAGCCACTTCTTTATAATAGGAAAAATATTTTCACTGTTAATTGATAAACTTCCCTGTTTAGCCATAATAAGCATCTCCTTAAAATTAATTATATAAATGTAGGCTAATATTCTATGAACTAAGTCAAAAAAACTTCTGACTGGAATATTGCCTTTGTATTTTTATCAATACCATTCTTATACTAATACCAGTTTGCAGGAATGTCAAGAAAAAATTAGCACTCAATTTAAATGAGTGCTAACAATAACAATTTGCCGCAGGAAAAATAGACGCTTCCCAAGAGAGAAGGTGCCCTATATTTGTGACTCTATCACTGTGGGTTGAATGTTCGCTTACAGGCTCACATTCAATCCTCGTTCTAAGGCCACAAATATAGGGTACCTTCTCTCTTGGGAAGCTGTCTTTGGCAGTTGAAGTAAATATAGGATTTTAGTTACATTATGCCAAGTTAGCTTCACTCGTTTTTCTGGGAGTGAGGCTGTTTCACTTATGTATCAGGAACAGTTTGTCGCTAATTTCTAAGAATTTTAGTCTTTTTGATTGGGATGTTACTCCTGTTTTCTCCCACAAATTTCCTCATTAATTTGCTTGAGCAGCCAGAATGCAGAAGTCTGAGAATCAAATCATTTATATTTGTGGTCTGGGAACAAGTGTTAGATGCGAGCGCAAAAGCGACCATTCAACATGCCGCGACGAAAATCACAAATATAAATGATTTGATTCTCAGGCTTCGTCTGTTTAGCTCAACAAATTACTATTAAATTTATTACTACTTTTGCAGGTAGGATAAGTATGATATAATTTAATTCGTTATTATTGAGAGAAAATAATAATGCGTTATAGAGAATAATAGAAAGTAAGGTCGAGGAAATATGAATCAGGAATTAATGAAGGAATTTAAAGCGGATTTAAAAGAATTTCAAGAGATGACAGAGAAATTTTATGCAAAAGAAGTCAGTGTGAAAGATTATAAAGGGTTCTCTGGCGGCTTTGGAAGTTATGCACAAAAAGGTGGAGAAGCGAGTATGCTCCGTCTGCGTATGCCAGGCGGCAGAGTGACGAAGGAAAAGTTAAAGTTCCTTGTAGATTCTATTGAAAGGTATGATGTGAAAAGAGCACATATCACAACTTGCCAGACAGTGCAGTTTCATGATTTAGATGCAAAGGCGGTTTGCGATATTATGGAGCAGGCAATGGATGCTGGCATTGTTACTCGAGGAGGCGGTGGAGATTTCCCAAGAAATACTATGGTCTCTCCCCTCTCTGGAGTGGAACAGGGGGAATATTTCGATGTACTTCCTTATGCGGAAGAAGCGGGAGATTATCTGATGGGAATCATCAAGACGGTGAAGCTTCCAAGAAAGTTAAAAGTAGGATTTTCTAATTCTCCGGCGAATGTAACACATGCAACATTTAGAGATCTTGGATTTGTAGCAAAAGAAGAAGGAACTTTTGATGTATACAGTGCAGGCGGACTGGGAAATAATTACCGAATGGGAGTAAAGGTTGCGGAAAATGTAAAGCCTGAAGAGGTACTTTATTATGTAGAAGCAATGGTTCGGACATTTACTACTTATGGTAATTATGAGAGTCGTGCTAAATCAAGAACAAGATACATGCAGGAGACATTAGGGGTAGATGGCTACCGCAAAGCATATCAGGAAAAGTTAGCAGAAGTAAAGGCAGAATATAAAGATTCTCTTCTTATAAAGTTAGAAGGAAAAGTAGCCGAGAATGCAATAAATAATATGGGAAATAATAGTGCGGATGATGTTGAAGGAAAAAACACTGCTGATATGTCAGAAAATATAACAGAGAGCATAACCAGGAATGTACCAGAAAACATAGTAAAAACGGATAAAAATGTTATATTAGAAACAGCAGAAAGTTATCCACAAAAAGAAGCAGCATCAGAACGTATTCTTCCACAGAAACAACAGGGACTATATGCAGTGGCATATCACCCAATAGGTGGAATTGTCCCAGTGAAGAAGTTTGAAGAAATTTATAATATAATAAAAGATATTGAAGACGCAGAAGTTCGCATTGCTCCAGATGAAACATTGTATATTATTAATCTGAATGCGTCACAGGCAAAGGAGATTGCTGCAATTACAGAAGACGGGGCAAAAAATTTGTTTGAAACATCTGTATCATGTATTGGAAGTACCGTATGCCAGATTGGACTTAGAGATTCTCAGGGATTGCTTGCAAGTATTGTGGCGACAGTAGAGCCTTATCATTTTGCAGATGGGGTACTTCCAAGAATTCATATATCTGGATGTACTTCTTCTTGCGGAACACATCAGATTGGAAAGCTTGGTTTCCACGGGGCATCTAAACGTGTGGATGGAAAAATGCAGCCGGCATTTGCTTTTCATGTAAATGGAACAGATGCACAGGGAGCAGAGCATTTTGGAGAAGAATGGGGAACAATGCTTGCAGAAGAAATCCCAGATTTCTTTGTAGAACTTGGTCAGATGATTTCGGCAGAGCATTTAACCTATGAAAGCTGGTATACCCAAAATCCAGAAAAACTTAAGAAAATAGCAGAAAAATATATTCGTTAAAACAATTTAATGTACTCTCGGAATCTTTTTGTGCTTGATTTTGTGAGAAGATTTTTTGTCAGTTGTGTCCAAATTTCTGAAGCGTACGCGGTACGTACGTTGATGAAATTCGGGTGCGACTGGCGGAAAATCAGCCACAAAAGCAAGTGCAGGAAAGACTCCGAGAGTACAATTTATTAAAAGTAATAAAAAAGTATCGTCTCACATCTTTGATGCGGTACTTTTTTATTTTTTGCTTTTAATAAATTGAGAAGAAGTAGTGTTATTTTTCCTTCAGATATATCAGATGTGAGATGACTCCCACCTGTAGGTGGTGAGCAACAAATCAGTATCAGTGGGGGCTTCCCGATCTCTACAGGTGGGGAGAATGTCACTTCCAAAGAAAAAATTCAATAACTTTGATAAAAAAATCATCAATTGGTGAAAGGAAAAGATTGCAAATGTCTTTATATATATAAGAAGCTTACAAAGAGCAAAAAATTTGTTAATGATACTTACAAAAAGAAAGAAAAATTTATTAATTAGTGAAAGAAAAAATTTTTAAATGTTTTTTAATATAAAAGATGATTATAAAGAGGAAAAATTATATTTCAACATAGTTAATAAACATAGTTTCAGAGATTCCTAAATGGTTGTCAATCACTGTGGAACATTCCTTCCGAAAGACTGTTAATATTGGAAAGTTACGCAAGACTATGCAGGGATATAGCGAGAGTGTAAGTTATAGAAAATAAAGTTATTTTAATATAAAGATTTTTGCTGGAAAAATATAAAAAATTAAAACTATTGATAAATTTATGGTAATTATCCATAAAGTATAGAAATATTTTTGATGACAAATTAGTACCATTGATGGTAAAATATTAAAAATAAAAAATGTCAGATAATAAAGAACTATATTCACAGTATTTTGTAAAAAAAATGGGGAACTAGAAATATACAGATAATTCATTACAGGAATTATTTTAAAGAAAGCGGGGAAATACTATGAAGAACGTGAAGCGAAACCAAGGACAATGGAAACGACTCACAGCAATCCTTATCGTTGCAGTAATGTTATTTACGACACCGCATATTGTAGGATTTGCTTCAATGAGCAGTGAGGAGGCAGTAACAACATCTGCGGCCAAAACAGGTATGGCAGAGCAAGGAGAAGAACAGAATACGGGGGACAAGTCTGTCCAGACCGAAGAAGCAGGGGCACAGGAAATATCTGATCAGCCGACCGAATCCAGTCCATCTTCTGATATGCCTAAAAAGGAAGAAACGCAGCCAGAGAGCGATAATGCAGAAGAAAAAGCAGCGGAGAAAACTACAGAAAAGCAGACGGAAGAAACAAGTACTAAAGAAGATGCAGAGACAGGGAAGGAAAGGAACATAGAAGCAGCTCAGGAGCAAGTGACAGAAGAAAAAAGTTCTAGTGAAGAAGAAACTTTGCCAGAGGAAGAATCAGCCGAAGAAGCCGATACAAGCGAAGAATCCAATATAAAAGAGAAAAAAATTTTTCGATATGAAAATGACGATGTAAAAGTAGAAGTAAAAGAGTCCGAAGCAGGAGTTATCGCTGATAGTGCAAAGTTACAGATCGTGCCGATTGAACAGGATAATGAAGAAACACAAAAACAGTATGCAGAAGTAAAGAAGCAGCTTCTGGAAAAGGCACAGAATGAAATTTATGATATTGCAGGATTTCTGGCTTACGACATTTCTTTCGTAGATGAGAATGGGAATAAGATAGAACCGGATGGAAAAGTTCAGGTTTCTATGGAATATAAAAGGATCACAATGCCAGAAGAGTTGAAAGACCGTAAGGACTCTAAAGATACGGATGTAACAGTAATGCATCTGGAAGAAGATACATCGGGTAAAGTAAAAGAGGTAGTAGATCTTTCAGAAAGTAAACAGTTAAAAGATATTACAACTACCGCGAAAAAGGTTGTCAAAAAAGTTGATTTTGAAACGGAGAGTTTTTCAACATTTACAATTATCTGGAAACAGAATGGCCAGATAAAGACAACAGTAAACATCGTTGATGACAGAGGAACAGCGATAGAACTTTCAGAGACAAATGCTGTATTGAGTAATCTGGAAATAGATGCAAAATCTTTCTATTTATCAAGTATAACGGAAACAAACTATAGTCAGTATTATAAATTAACAGATAGTGAACAACAGAATTATCAATTTATGAAAGCAGTTGTTACAGATTCTGGTACTTCTTATGATGGAACGAATGGAACGGATATTATTTCATTAGAAGTGGAGAATCGTACTACATATTACAGAACTGAAAGTGGACAAAATAGAGAAGAATTACAGAATAAAACGCTTTATTTTGTTTACACAGAGATGTTATCGACAGTTGAAACGGTGGACAGCGCATCTAAGGGAATCAAGATTAAAATGATAGACTTAGAAGGAGAGGCTAATAAATATCTTAAGAATGGAGATAATTCAATTAATTTAGATGGAAATTACGGTAATGGAACTATTAAAAAGAACTTGCTGAAAAGACGTTTGGGGACAGATGGTTATCCGATAGCAAAAAATGGTGCAAAAAGTCTGTCTGGCTTATTTAAGGGGGCAACAGAAACAAACCACTTATTTATCAAAAGTATCTATGCTAATACAGGATACTATGAATACAGTAGTTTTGAAAATTATGCCTATTTAGATACCAGCAGTTCGAGTTCAACAAAGGATTTTAAGGTATATAAGCAGATAGGAACACCTACAAATGAGGATAGGTATTTTTATAAACGTGGTAATTTCATGCCGTATAATTCCATCAGTGATGGCCGTTTTTCAACCAATAAAAATTTGTATGATGAAGACGGAAAGACCTTGACAGATACTGCTCCAAGAAAAGAAGAAAAGTTATATCTGGTAAACGGAACTCCAAATTACTATTTTGGAATGGAAGTATCCGCCAACTTTGTTCAGCAGAAGAATGGACAGGTCACACAAAATGGAAAAAAAGAGCCAATGGTCTATGAATTCAACGGCGATGATGATATGTGGGTTTTTATAGATGGGATATTAGTTCTTGACATTGGTGGTATTCACGATGCACATTCCGGTAAGATTAACTTTGCAACTGGTGTAGTTTCATGGAAAGATTGTGTGACAGGTGGAACACCAGTGGAATCTACTACCACGATTAAGGAATTATTTAAAGAGGCAGGTTACTTCCCAGATGGAACTGCGTGGAATGCCAAGAAAGTTAGTGATTATTTCAAAGGAGATACTTTCAAAGATTATTCCAGCCATACGATGCGTATGTTTTACTTTGAGCGAGGCGCAGGTGCTTCTAATCTTCATATGAAGTTTAATCTTCCGGTTGTTCCAGATGGTTCGATTGAAGTAAAGAAAGAACTTTCTAACACAGATAAAGAAAAGTATGCGAATGTTCTGTTTAAATTTAAAGTATATGCACAGAAATCCAAAGGGGATGGAACATTTGAAGAAAATACTTATGAGGTACTAAAAGCAGCAAAGATGGCGGATGGTACTGCTGTAACTTTCGATGATGATGGAGCATTTTATTTAAAACCAGGCCAAAAAGCAACATTTTCTGGTTTAAAGGATCATCAAAAATATTATGTCGAGGAAATTGGTGTAAAGTCAGAAGAGTACGATGACATAAAAATAAATGAGGTCAGTTATACAGAATATACAGAAAGTGAAAATGAGGAAGGGAAAAAAGTTAAAGATATCCGTACTTCTAAAGAAGTAGCTGAGAATCGAAGATTAGTTGTATTCACAAATAATTGTTCTGCAGCCAATAAAAGAGAGCTTCGCATAACCAAAGCAATGCAGGAAGGGCAGACGACGGAAGATACGTTTAGCTTTAAAATCTACTTAACAAGTACGGAAGGAGAATTGGTTCCATATGTAGGTCCATATTATTTATATTGTGTAAATGATAGAGGAGAGGATAAGAAGGAGACAATTTACTATAAGAACGATAATGGAACATTAACAGCGTTAGAGTCTGGAGAGGTGGAAGTTGCAGGAGATACGGACTCTAAAGGTCAGATTACAGGGGTTCCTGTAGGATATACCATCAGCATAACGCAGATTCTTTCTGGTACAAAGTTTAAGGTCGAAGAGATAAATCTGGATAATCAGGAATACAAAGTGCCGACGATAACGGTAAGTGGCTGTAAAGATGTGGATACATCTAAGGAGTATACTGCAGAAGGAACGATTGAATTAGGAAATGATGCTTCTGTACTTGTTACAAATCATAAAAATTATAAAGTGATAAAGGCAGAAAAGAAGTGGAAAGATTCTAAAAAATCGGATGGAACAGGAGAGGAGAATTTTGATTTAAAACCACAAAGCACATTTTTAGGATTATATTACCAGCCTGATGCCCAGCCTGATGCCCAGCCAGAACAAGTTAAAGAGGTAGACGCGACAAAACAATGGGCCTGTGAATTTGAAATTCCAGGTAATCGTAATCTTTCTGATTATAAAGTAAGAGAGGTTGTGAAAAACGGGGAAAATAATTACAGTCCAGTAGATAGCGAAGAATATATTAAACTTGGAAATTATATTTATCAGGTAACCTATTCAGATTCAGAAAAAACGGAGACTACGGAAGGAGTAGAAGAAAAGACAGTTTCGGTTGTTAACACATTACAACGAGGAAGTATCGAGATTACAAAGAATAATGCCAATAAAGAAAAGCTTGGTGGTGCAGAATTTAAGATAACAGGACCGAATAATTACGAAGAAACTGTTACGACACCATCAGAAGGAGAGAATAAAGGTGTTATCACTATTTCTGACTTACTTCCAGGAGAATATGTAATAACAGAAACAAAGGCGCCAGCAAATTATAACTTATTGGCGAATCCAATTACTGTTGTAGTAGGAACTACAGAGGGAGAAAGTGCAAGTTCTGGATTTACAGTAGTGGGAGATTCGAATACACATTATTATTATGATTTGAAAATGGAGATAACGAATAATAAACTCTTTGATATGCCAGCAGCCGGAGGCGGTTTCCGAGCCACGATCTTTGGTGTAGGAATTATGATCATAGCCGGAGGATGGTATATCATCCGAAGGAGGAGAAGAATCATATAGAACGGAAATCTATTCTATAAGGTACTTATGACACTTTTATTTTAATATGACAGGGTTCATTCGCCCTGTATATATAGGATACTCGGGGACAAACAGTTTATGTTTCAAAAATAACAAAGAAAGCGGGGAACAAATATGAAGAAGTTATGGAAGAAACTATTAGCAGTGACAACAGCAGTGATGATGGCGATCACATTATTACCAGCAATGGCGAATGCCGAGAGTACGATTACAAATCCTCAGGCAAAAGGAAGTTTAACTATTAACAAAACAACAGATAAAGAAGATGCTGATGGAAAGTATCCAGGATTAGGCGGGGCAGAGTTTACTATTTATAAAGTGGCAAGTTTAGAACCAGGAACGAATGGTAAATATAAAGCCTGGAAGCTGACGACAGATTTTGCAAGCTTAAATTTAACACCAGACACTTTGGGAAGTATCAGTACAGCAGATTTAGAAGCAAAAGCAAATGAGGCAAAGAAAATTGCAGCTGATTTAACAGGACAGAGTCAGACAACAGCTGATGGAACAGGCGAGACTAGAAAAGGTGAGGCTACATTTAGTAATCTAGAGTTAGGATATTATCTTGTTGTTGAGACAAAGACACCTAGTAAATATGTTGCAAGTAAGCCATTCTTTGTATCAATACCTGAAACAGTAACAACGGCTGACGGTTCAACATGGAATTATAATGTCAGTGTTTCTCCAAAGAATCAGGGAATTCCAGATACAGATAAGGTACCGGATAAGAAGACAGTTGGTGTAGGAGACGAAGTTACCTATACGATTACAGGTCCTACAGTTCCAAATTATGATGAAGCTTATAATGAGACAACATTGAAGTATGAAATTATTGATACATTGTCTACAGGTCTTACATTTGCTAAAGATAAAGCAGATTTAAAAGTGTATACTACAGACGTAAATTCTCCATTAGTTGAAGATAGGGATTATACATTTGCGTATGATTCTACCGCAAATAAAATTACAATTTCTTTAATTTCATCTAAAATCAGAGACTTAAAGGGTGAAGCAATTCATGTGAAATATACTGTTACAGTAAATGAAAATGCAGTTGTAGGTTATGATGGTACTATAAATAAGGCGGAAGTAGAATATACAAACAACCCTGATGGAACAACCGATGGAAGTAAGAAAGAAGTAAAAGTATATTCTTTCAAAATTAAGATTAATAAGAAAAAGGATAATGGTTCAGCATTAAAGGGAGCAACATTTGGATTATATAGAGATGCTGCTTGTGAAGATAAGATAGCAGAAGCTACATCTGGTGATGATGGTGTAATTAATTTTGGTGATGCTTCTAAACTAGCGGCAGGAACCTATTACTTGAAAGAGTTACAGGCGCCTAGTGGATATAGTGCATTAACTTCTGTTGTAAAAGTTGTTATTTCTACAGCTACACCAAATGATAATACGATATATGATTTTAAATATAGTATGAATGAAGGAGAAGAAAACAATGTTGGGGAAGATGGAGTGATTTCTCTTGATATTACCAACAACAAAGGCTTCAACCTCCCTGCAACCGGTGGCATGGGTACCTACCTCTTCACAATCGGCGGTCTTGTAATCATGGCTGGTGCAGCACTTCTTCTTATCGCTTCTAAAAAAAGAAGAGCATAATAAAAATGCACAGTAAAGAAGCATTTACAGAGAGAACATAAATAACAAAAAGAACATACTAGAACATATTAATTGAAGGAAAATGAGACAAAGTAAATTTTGTTTCTGAATAAGGATGATTGCCGAAAGGCATATTTACGGGGAAGCCATGTATGGCTTCCCCATGATTACAACAGGGTGTGAACGGGATGAAACAAAAGATTATAAATATAGTATTGGCCCTGTTTTTTTTAGCAGGATTAGGTGTTACATTGTATCCGGTGTTCAGTGACTGGTATATCAGCAGACATCAGGGGCAGGTAGTGGATAATTACGATAAGAAAGCGACACAAATGTCGCAAAAGCAAATTAGTGAGGCCTTGAAAAAGGCAGTAGAATATAATAAAAAACTTCTTGGAAATGTCGTTTTGACAGACCCATTTGATCCAGAAACGGTGGAAAAACAGAATGAGGATTATGATAATATTTTAAATATTGCTGGGGACGGTGTGATGGGAGCGGTAGAGATACCTTCAATTGATGTGTATCTGCCAATCTATCATGGGACAGACAGCAAGTCTTTAGAAAAAGGAGCAGGACATCTTGAAAACAGTTCTTTTCCGGTAGGGGGAAAAGGAACGCATTCAATTATTTCGGCCCATACTGGTCTGCCATCGGCAAAAATGTTCGATAATCTTACAGAGGTAAAAGAGGGAGATATTTTTTACATTCATGTATTGAATCGGACACTGGCTTATGAAGTGAATCAGATCAAGGTAGTTATGCCGGAGAATATATCCGATCTGTTAATTAATAAAAATAGAGATTATGTAACGTTGATAACCTGTACGCCATATGGGATTAATAGTCACCGCCTTCTTGTAAGAGGGGAGAGGATTCCGTACAGGGAAGCAAAGAAAAAAGATAAATCTGAAAGCAAAACCAATAATATGTGGAAAGCATATGCATTTGTAGGCGTTCTTGCGGTTGTCTTAATAATTTTATTATGGTATTATTATCATATAAGACCAAAAAAGAAAAAAGCAAGGAAAAAACAGGTTAGGCGAAATGAAAAGTAAGATATTAGGAATACTGATCACACTGCTTTTTGTGGCAGGATATGCGACGTTGAATTATCCGGTACTTGGGACGCTTTATAATCAGATTCGTGAGGGAAAGGTAATCGACTCTTATGATCATGCAGTCCATACGATGAACAAAGAGAACCTTCAGAAATATCTGGAAGATGCGCAGAAGTATAATGAGATGTTGGCAAGAGAGAATCCACAGCTTTCTGATGCATTTTCACAGGAAGAGAAGAAGTCGGACAGTGCGTATAATCATGTTTTGGATATGGAAGAAAGCGGAGTCATGGGGGCTTTGGAGATTCCAAAAATCACGCTATATCTTCCAATTTATCATGGAACATCGCAGGAAGTACTGGAAAAGGGAATAGGGCATCTTGAGGGCACTTCCATACCGGTTGGAGGCAAGAATACGCATGCTGTATTAACAGGGCATCGAGGACTTCCGAGTGCGGAACTTTTTTCTAACTTAGATCAGTTAGAAAAGAATGATGAATTTTATATTCATATTTTGGGAAAGACCCTTGCGTATAAGGTGTTTAATGTGGAAACAGTGAAACCGGAAGAAATGGAGCATCTGACTATCGCAAAAGGGCAGGACAGAGTAACACTGGTGACTTGTACTCCATATGGAATTAATACACATCGTTTGTTAGTTCATGCAAGAAGAGTACCATATAAGACAGAAAGTACTAACTCCCAGAAGAATACGTTATGGAGGTGGTTATTGAAGCAGAGGACTTTCTTGATTTCGACAGGAGTTCTTGTACTTTTGATTATTTACAGTCTGGTGCGTAGCAGGCAGCGAAGGCGGCAAAAGAGACGCAAACATAAAAAGAAGTCAGGCAGTAAAAAGAGAAAGTGATAAAACAAATCCATAACCGATCATGAAAAAGGAGGAACAATTGATGAAATCTATAATAATCAAATACAGCAAATATATTCTTACCTTGTTAGCTGTAGCTGCGATGGCAGTAGGATTATTAATGCCGACCCAGATTAAAGCGGCAGACAGTTATAACAAAGATAAGAAAGGCAGCATAACAATTAATTTAGATGATGTAAAGCAGGGAGACAGCGTTACCAATAAGGCCGGCGTTTCTGTTAGCATTTATCAGGTTGCATCTATCAGTCATGATGAAGTAAATATTTCTTTTGATATTGTTAGTTCTTTGGAATCTACAGGTGTAGATGTCAATGACATTACAACAAGTGATAAGAACCTGAATGCGGCGAAGAAGCTTACTACTGTCATTGACAATTCTGGTATTTCAGCAGTAACAAAGAAAACAGATAGTAACGGTAAAGTTAGTTTTACCAATCTGGCGCAGGGAATGTATCTTGTCGAAGAAAAAGACAGCGCTTCTTATGGAATGTTTTCTCCATTTTTAGTTGCGATTCCATATATGGAAGATGGACAGAACTGGATTTATGATGTGGAGACTTATACCAAGGGAGTAAGTAATCAGCAGGGTTCTTTAGAAGTAACAAAGGCTTTAGTTTATATGGATCCGGAAACAGGGAAGATTTATAATCTGCAGGCGCCGGAATCTTATGAGGAAGAGAATGGAGAGACTGTTCCAGGAGCAAGATATTATGTTGGACTGTTCTGCGATGCCGAAGGAACGATTCCTTATGGAAAGAATTATTTGAAGACAATTGATTTTAATGGAAGCCACAGTGAGACAATAAAGTATGATAATCTTCCAGACGGTACTTATTATCTGTTTGAAACAGATGAGAATGGTGTTCCATATGCTATGGGAGAGACACATACAGAGCAGGATAGAACATATAAATGTGTAGTTGGAGATGGCTCCGGTGATTCTGCAGATAATAAAGTGCAGTTACAGGGCCGTCCACAGGGAAAGATGAATATCAGTAACGTATTTACTATTATTCCTGAAGATTTCTTGGTTGTAGCAGAGCTGACCATTGAGAAGAAGGTGCTTGATCAGAATGGACAGCAGACAACAACAAATGATACGTTCTATGCTTCTGTCTACAAGCAGACAGGTTCAGACGATAATGTAGAGAATGAACTTATTCAGACAGTACAGTTACAGCAGAATGGTAAGGTGACTGTACCTGTTCGAGTTGAGAAGGATGGCAGTACAACGAAAGTTTACATAGAAGAGACAGATGCAGATGGTAACACGATTGATCCAGATAATTTTGCTTATAAGATCAGTGGTGAGGGCAATGTAGAATTATCTATGGAACAGCAAACTGGTACGATCACTCTTACAAATAGAGAAAAAGGTGACGAGGAGGAAGAGACAACCTCTAGTGAAGAGGAGACTACTTCAACAGAAAAGGAAAAGACACCACCTAATAATAATAATAATAATAAGAAGTCTAAGAGTGGTAAGACTGGCGATACTACACCAATCCTGACATGGATTATTATTGGAGTGGCTGCAGCCGTTGTGATTATCTTCCTTGTAGTAAGAAGACGAAAAAGTAAATAAAGCGTGATATAGCGCTTTCAGTATGCAGATACTTTCCGTATATGAGTGAATTGGTTACCATTTTTTAACTACATTTTATGGATATCACTGATAATAATATATAGTTATACTGAGTATTAATAATTTTAAAGCAAGTAGAAAACTTCTACTTATATTCTTAAATTCCTACACCAGGCAATTTGATTCAAACAAAATCAAGCCAAAGACAGTACCCGAAGAGAGAAGCCGCCCTATATCTGTGGTCTTAGAACGAGGACTGAATGTGAGCCGTCAAGCGAACATTCAGCCCACAGTGATAAAGTCACAGATATAGGGCGGCTTCTCTCTTCGGGTGCGTCTATTTCTTATATGAATTAAATCAGAACAAATATTTGGATTTTGTCTGTACATTTGTTCGTATATTTGATATAATCGGAAACATACTACGATAAGAGGGAGGATTTGCTTCATGGACCATTTCGAATTAGTGTCGGACTTCGCGCCGACTGGAGACCAGCCACAGGCGATTGAGGAGCTGGTAAAGGGATTTAAAGAAGGGAATCAGTTTGAGACTTTGCTTGGAGTTACTGGTTCCGGTAAGACATTTACGATGGCGAATGTCATTGCACAGTTGAATAAGCCGACGCTGATTCTGGCACATAATAAGACTCTGGCAGCGCAGCTTTACAGTGAGTTTAAGGCATTTTTTCCACATAATGCGGTAGAATATTTTGTGTCTTATTATGATTATTATCAGCCGGAAGCATATGTTCCTTCTACGGATACTTATATAGAGAAGGATTCTTCGATTAATGATGAGATAGATAAGCTGCGCCACAGTGCGACAGCAGCGCTGATTGAGAGGAAGGATGTCATTGTTGTGTCATCGGTTTCGTGTATTTACGGCATTGGTAGCAAGAACGATTATGCGAAGATGATGATTTCGCTGCGCCCTGGAATGGAGATTGACAGGGATGAGGTTGTGCGCCGTCTGATTGATATCCAGTATGTGCGTAATGAGCTTGATTTTAAGAGAGGCAGTTTTCGTGTACGTGGGGATGTGCTGGAAGTTGTGCCGGTTTCTTCTTTTGAAGATGCGATTCACATTGAATTTTTTGGTGATGAGATTGATCGGATTATGCAGGTCGATGTGCTGACGGGAGAGATTAAGGCAAGTCTTAATTTTGCGATTATTTTTCCGGCTTCGCATTATGTTGTGCCGCAGGAACAGATTGAGCGTGCGGTGAAGACGATTAAGGAAGAACTTGACGAGAGAGTGGAATATTTTAAGGAGAACGATCAGCTTTTAGAGGCACAGAGAATTTCAGAACGAACGAATTTTGATATAGAGATGTTAAAAGAGACAGGATTTTGTTCTGGAATTGAGAATTATTCGAGACATCTTACGGGATTAGAGCCGGGGAAGGCTCCGTATACGCTGATTGATTTCTTTGGGGATGATTTTCTTATGATTGTCGATGAGTCGCATATTACGATTCCGCAGGTGCGGGGAATGTATGCAGGAGACCGTTCAAGAAAGCAGACATTAGTTGATTTCGGATTCCGACTGCCTTCAGCTTTAGATAACCGTCCTCTTAATTTTGATGAATTTGAGGAGCGAATTGATCAGATGCTTTTTGTATCTGCGACTCCGAATGTGTACGAGGGAGAGCATGAGATGCTCCGGGCAGAACAGATTATCCGTCCGACAGGACTTCTTGACCCACCGATTGATGTTCGGCCAGTAGAGGGACAGATTGATGATTTGATTAGTGAGATTAATAAAGAGGTAGCAAAGAAGAATAAAGTTCTGGTAACTACCCTGACGAAGCGGATGGCAGAAGATTTGACTGCTTATATGAAAGAATTGGATATTCGTGTGAAATATCTTCATTCCGATATTGATACATTAGAAAGAATTGAAATTGTAAGAGATTTGCGAATGGGGGTATTTGATGTTCTTGTTGGAATTAACCTTTTAAGAGAGGGATTAGATATTCCAGAGGTTACGCTGATTGCTATTCTTGATGCGGATAAGGAAGGATTTTTACGTTCAGAAACTTCTCTTGTACAGACGATCGGACGTGCCGCACGAAATGCAGAAGGACACGTTATTATGTACGGAGATACGATTACAGACTCCATGCGTGCCGCCATCACAGAAACAAAGCGGCGTCGTGAAATTCAGATGGCATATAATGAAGAACATGGCATTACGCCAAAGACTATTCAAAAGGCAATTCGGGATGTCATTTCTATTACCAATGAAGAAGCACCAGAGAAGAGCCGAGGTTCCTTAAAGAAAGATACGGAATCTATGAACCGTAAGGAACTTACGGAAATGATAGCTAAGTTAACAAAGAAGATGAATAAGGCAGCGGCAGAACTGAACTTTGAAGAAGCGGCAGAATTAAGAGATGAACTGAAAAAGTATAAGATTGCTTTGAGGGATTATGACGATTAGAAAGGATACAATATAATGAGCGAAAAGAAAGAATACATTCGCATTCGAGGGGCGCGTGAGCATAACCTTAAAAATATTAATATAGATATACCGAGAAATGAATTTGTAGTACTGACAGGACTTTCAGGTTCTGGTAAGTCCTCACTGGCATTTGATACGATTTATGCGGAAGGACAGAGAAGATATATGGAGTCCCTGTCTTCGTATGCAAGACAGTTCTTAGGACAGATGGAAAAGCCGGACGTTGACGATATTCAGGGTCTTTCTCCTGCCATTTCGATTGATCAGAAGTCCACGAACCGCAATCCACGTTCTACAGTTGGTACAGTAACGGAAATCTATGATTATCTGCGGCTTCTTTATGCGAGAGTTGGCATTCCTCACTGTCCAAAGTGTGGAAAAGTAATTTCCAAGCAGACAGTAGACCAGATTGTAGATATTTTAATGAAGCTTCCAGAACGGACGAAAATTCAGCTTCTTGCACCGATTGTAAGAGGAAGAAAGGGAGAACATGTAAAAATATTAAAAGATGCAAAAAAGAGTGGCTATGTCCGTGTTCGCATTGACGGGAATCTATATGACCTTGCAGAAGAGATTAAGTTAGAAAAAAATAAAAAGCACAATATTGAGATTATTGTAGACCGTCTGATGATAAAGGAAGGTATTGAAAACCGTCTTACAGATTCGATTGAGACCGTAATGAAGCTTACAGGGGGACTTTTGTTAGTAGATGTTGTTGGTGGGAAACCGATGAATTTTAGCCAGAGTTTTTCCTGCCCGGATTGTGGTATCAGCATTGATGAGATTGAGCCACGAAGCTTTTCTTTCAATAATCCGTTTGGAGCCTGTCCAGTCTGTCACGGACTTGGATTTAAGATGGAGTTTGATGTTGACCTGATGATTCCAGATAAAAAAATGAGTATTGCAGATGGGGCGATTACTGTATTGGGGTGGCAGTCTTGCACAGATCCAAAGAGTTATACGAGAGCAGTTCTTGATGCATTGGCAAGAGAGTATGATTTTGATTTGAGTACGCCATTTTGTGATTTAAGTCCGGAAGTCCAGGATATTATTATTCATGGAACGAATGGACATGAGGTAAAAGTATACTATAAAGGAAAGCGTGGAGAGGGTGTCTATGACGTTGCTTTTGAAGGCCTGATTCGTAATGTACAGCGTCGTTATCGCGAGAATCATTCTGAACGTCAGAGGGCAGAATATGAAAACTTTATGACAGTAACTCCATGTGATAGCTGTCACGGTCAGCGATTAAAGCCTGAATCTCTGGCAGTAACAGTAGGTCAGTACAATATTTCCGAATTGACCTGTCTCTCCGTAAAGCGATTAATTTCCTATTTTAATGAAATTGAACTTACAGAAAGACAGCAGCTTATCGGTAAGCAAGTGTTAAGAGAGATTCGTGGAAGAATTGGCTTTTTAAATGATGTTGGTCTTGACTATTTAAGTCTTTCACAGCCAACAGGAACGCTTTCTGGTGGAGAAGCACAGCGAATTCGTCTTGCAACGCAGATTGGTTCTGGACTTGTTGGAGTGGCATACATTCTTGATGAACCGAGTATCGGTCTGCATCAGAGAGATAATGACAAACTCATTTCTGCATTAAAACGTCTGAGAGATTTAGGCAATTCACTTATTGTCGTTGAGCATGATGAAGATACGATGCGAGAGGCAGACTGCATTGTGGATATTGGACCAATGGCAGGCGAAAATGGTGGGGAAGTTGTCGCAGTTGGAACAGCAGAAGAACTGATGGCGAATCCAGATTCTATTACAGGAGCATACCTTAGCGGGAAAATGAAAATCCCTGTTCCAGAAGTTCGGAGAAAGCCGCAGGGTTATCTGACGGTGAAAGGAGCCTCGGAGAATAACTTAAAGAATATCAACGTGAAGTTTCCAATCGGCGTATTTACCTGTGTAACAGGAGTTTCCGGTTCAGGAAAAAGCTCCCTTGTTAATGAGATACTTTATAAGAAGCTTGCCTGCGTATTAAACCGTGCAAGAATTAAACCAGGAAAACATAAAGATATTGAAGGAACAGAACAGTTAGATAAGATAATCAACATTGACCAGTCTCCGATTGGACGTACTCCACGTTCTAATCCAGTCACTTATACAGGAGTATTTGACCATATCCGCGAATTGTTCGCTATGACAAAAGATGCCAAAGCAAGAGGATATGACAAAGGACGTTTCAGTTTCAATAAAAAGGGCGGCCGCTGTGAAGCCTGTGCCGGTGATGGTATTTTAAAGATAGAAATGCAGTTTCTTCCTGATGTATATGTACCATGTGAAGTCTGTCATGGAAAGCGTTACAACAGAGAGACATTGGAAGTAAAATACAAAGGCAAAAACATATTTGAAGTATTAGATATGAATGTCGATGAAGCATGTGAATTCTTTGAGAGCGTGCCATCAATCCGAAGAAAGATAGAGACACTTCGAGATGTAGGACTTTCCTATATCAAGTTAGGACAGCCATCGACAACCCTTTCCGGTGGAGAGGCACAGCGAGTAAAACTTGCCACAGAATTAAGCCGCCAGAGTACTGGAAAGACAATATATGTTTTAGACGAGCCAACAACGGGACTACACTTCGCAGATGTTCATAAACTGGTTGATATTTTGCAGCGGTTAACGGAAGGTGGCAATACAGTTGTAGTCATTGAGCATAACCTTGAAGTCATCAAAACAGCCGATTATATCATTGATATGGGACCAGAAGGTGGCGAAGGCGGCGGCACGATGGTGACTTGCGGAACACCGGAAGAAGTTGCTGCAGTAGAAGAATCTTATACTGGAAAATATCTGAAAAAATATTTGAATCCTGATTTGCCGCAGGCAAGGTAGACGAACTCAGGGAGATAAATATAGGATATTTTATTCCCTGTGGGCGTCTATTTGGCCTGCAGCAAATCAGAATTAATCAGATTCTATTTCGTATGTAAATCCTGCATCAGTAATTGTTTTTATCGTATCAGAGATTCCCTGTCCATCTGCCGTGAGATAACCGGAGGCAAAGATAGAGTCTACGATACTGAGAAGTTCTTTTTCACGTCCTTTAAAGTAAACTTCTCTTCCGGCAGCACATCGGATATCGGATTGTGGAACCATTAATCTGGCAAGGCACAGTACTTTCATACAGTAAGATGGTGTGAGAACAGAAGTATCTGCATTTTCTAAAGGAGTCCCTGGAATTGGGAGAAGGAAGTTGATTGGCAGAGCCTCGGGCTGAATTTCACGAAGATCGAGGAGCATATCTACAATATCTTCCTTACTTTCACCCATACCGATAATACCGCCGCTACAAATTTCAAAACCAAGTCTTTGTAACATATGAATATTATTTACACGCTGTTCATAAGTATGAGTGGTACATATATTATGATAGTAGGAACGGCTGCTGTTTAGATTATGATTAATTCGGTCAAGACCGGCTTCTTTTAACATTAATGCCTGTTTTTCAGTAAGAAAACCGATGGAACAGCAAAGATGTGTTCCCTGTGCTTTCATAATACGAATTTTTTCAGCCAGCTCTTCTATTTCTTCATCGGTAAACTTCATTCCGCTAAGACCAATACAGTGTCTGGAAAGATGGTTATCATGTACAAATGCATTATCACTGTATAACTTTTCATCATTTACCCATTTATATTTTTCAATTTCTGCTTTTGAACGGCAAGACTGGGCACAATAAGCACAATTTTGAGAACAGTTTCCACTGCGGGCGTTTGTAAGAAGATGAATACTCACATGATTGCCTTTATATTTTTTACGAAGACTTCCGGCCATTTCCATAAGAAGAGGCATATCGTCTTCTGGAAGATTCATAATAGCGATGGCCTCCTCGCGTGAAAGAGAATATTCCTTATTTACATTTTTTGTTAATATATTTTTAATTGTGTCAATAGTTACTGCTTCACTCATAATGAATCCTTTCTTAACCTCACAAAATAGCTTCCAAAATGAAAGCACGATAATTCTTATTGCATTTTATTTCTAAAATTCTCTTATTTGTTACTGTAACATGGTAAAAAGACATTGTCAACCGCAATAAAAATTAAAGTTAACAATAAGATGTTGCTATTTAATTCATTAAGAACAGACGCCCGAGAAGAGATACG
>UMIM01025461.1_pt1 | contig 22274 bp, 17 predicted proteins | sample 1965831 | NCBI WGS metagenome assembly UMIM01 (sample SAMEA4836125, study PRJEB28245) | human gut metagenome | biome: gut microbiome; material: fecal sample | place: Denmark | collected 2008 | reverse complement strand
CAAGGAGTTCAGAACATCGGCCGCATTGCGCCCAAAACGAGACAATTTGAACACCAAGACGTAAGAAACGCCGTCTTTGCTATCTTGCACATCTCGTAGCATTTGCTGGAATTCGTGCCGACCTTGAATGTTCTTACCGGAAAATCCTTCGTCAGAATATTCTCCAGCAATGACCATATCTTCATAATCGGCATATTTGCGCAGCTTTTCACGCTGGGCATCCAGACTGTAACCGTCCACCTGCATGGCCGTAGATACACGAGTATAAATGTAGCATTTGGTGCGTGCTTTTTTCATAAGAAATCCTCACTTTCGGCGGTTGGTTGTTGTGTGAGATTTTCATGCTGGATATAATATTCCAGCAACCGGAGTACATACTCTGGCGCATGGCGGTGGCCGAGTTCCCATTCCGTTACAGTGCGGTAGGGGATTTGGAAGAAAGTGAAAAACTCCCGGCGGTTCATCCCGGTCGATTCGCGCAGTTCGAGGATTTTGTCTTTGCAGTCCATAAAGTTGCCCTCATATATGTAAAACACGCTACGCAATTATTTTAACATAAAATCACAAATTACGCAACGTGTAAATCTGCTTATGCGGCTTTACGGTTGGTCGCGCAAAGCGTAGACTCTTTTTGCTCCAGTACGGTTGAGCCATATTTTTGAATCAGCTTTGCCATAACATCGATGCAGCGTACAAAGGATGCGTTGTCAGTTTCGGTGTCATAGTATTTTTTCAATAGGCAGCTCCATTTCCTTGTAGCAGAACTTTGACAGTCCTGCGGATTTTTTGGAAATGTTTTCTGATTCATCCGATTAAACTTTTTAAACGTTCCATTTTTTCCTGCGCTGTTTCTTTGCGGAAACTCACGCCGATGCAGGAGATTGGAACGCACATTTCCAGCAGGCGGTCATAGATACGGGCATGGGCGGTATCTTGTGGGTGTCGTATCTCATCCAGCGTCAGGTTGGTGGTGACAATCAGCGGCTTTCGGCTGCGGTACCGGCTGTCCACGATGTTGTAGATCTGTTCCAGTGCGTACTCGGTACCTCTCGCCATCCCAAAATCGTCAATGATGAGCAGGGGATAGCGGCAGAGCTTGTCGATGGCTTCATTCCGCCCGGAATAGCTGCTGTTCAGCTCGTTCAGGATCCGGGCAAAGTTTGTCATACGCACAGGCACTTCCTGCTCCATCAGAGCGTTCGCAATGCACCCGGCAAGGAAACTCTTGCCGGTGCCCACACCGCCCCAGAGGAACAGCCCTAGGTCCTCTGAGCGCATGGCCTGCCACTGCTCTACATAGCGGTGTGCATGACACATCTGAGGGCTGCGCCCATTGTCGTTTTCAAAGGTCCAGTCCAGCATTGCCGGGTCAGAAAATCCCTCGGTTTTCAGCCGCCGCACAAGATCGATGTGCTTTTGCTGGTTGATAAGGGCTTCCTGCTTTTCTCTTTCCGTGCGCTGGCAGCTGCATTCGGCTGGGTGCTTGTTCTTGCCCATCAGGGCAATGCCTTTTGCAAAGAACGCTTCTTTTGGGGTGTGACATTTTCCGCAGTAAAGCAGACCGTCCTTGCAATAATAATCCTCGGTATTTTCGGGAATACTGGAAACGGACTGTTCCAAAATTTTCTCAATCGTCTTTATAGGCTTTCTCCTTCTTTGAATGTGTAGTCCGGGATGCCCGGTGTCGATTTTTGTTCTGTTTTCTGCCGCTTTGCCCAGATGCGCAGGGTGGCGGCATGGTCAGCATACCTTTTTCCAGTGGACTGGATATAAGCTGAAAGCTGCTCGATCAGATCATCCAGCCCGGAAAAATCGGCTTTGAGCCGCTTGTACTCTTTTTCTGTCAGAAAGACATTGTGATATTCTCCAAGGGTTAAATGAGCATCTGTTGTTCTTATCAGGTGGCTATCTTTCAGGTCGTTCTTATTACGTTGGTTAGGTGTGCATTTCTGCGCAATCATACTGCTCATTTCTGCACAGTCATGCTCGGCATTTTTGCATACTGTGACAGTGCAATTTTGCGTAGTAAGCGGAATCTTGAGCAGAATGCGGCTGGGCTTGGAAAATCCACTGCGGACACGTTCCACGAGCTGTGCATTTTCCAGTTCAGTAAAAGAGCGTGTTACGCTGGAAACGCTGCATCCCAAATCTTTTGCCAGATTGGAAAGTGAATAGATCACATAGATGCGGCCTTGCGCATCAATCCAGTTGTTCTTTTGAGAAAGCGTTGCCCGATCCAGCAGCAGGGTGTAGAGCAGTTTTGCTGTGTGGCTCAGGTCTGTATCCAGCAGAAAGCGGGGATAGGGTAGATATTGTGGCAAGGGCGTAGTGACAGTCAGGTAGTCGGAAATAGAATTCACCTCCAGTGTTTTTTCATCAAACAAATTTTTGGAAAGCATTTTACTGGCTGTTGGCAGTCTCCAGAAGATGCTGCCGATGCTGTTCTTTCAGATGCACAATATAGCTTTCTGCTTTTTGCAAAGCAGCAATAACTTTTGCTTCAATCTCCACATTTGTCAGAAAGTCGGGATACAGAGCAAAGCATTGTTCGAGACGGAAAATAAAGCTATCAGAGGCACTGTTGATTTCACTGAACATTCCTCCGGCATCGGCGACATGATCAACCGTTGCCATCTTTTCTCCTAGCTCACGAATGGTCTGGAGTTCGGTGCTGCGCTTTCCCGATGAAATAAAAGGTCGATTCTCCGAGAGCGGATCAGCCGTTTGGATCTTCGATGTGGCAGCAGTAGAAAAATTGTTTTCGGTGACCTTGGAAAGCAATTCTAAATTTTCATAGGTGTCTGCACTATCGTCTGGTTTACCGTTTAACTTTTCCTCTCGCCACGTTGATACCACGGTGGGCAATGCTTCCGTGGGAGTTCCACGGATAATGGTAGCCTCTCGCTGGGATAGCTTAAGTTTGCCGGATAAGATTTCTTCCTGAATGCCGGGGCAGTATTTTTCCATCAGCTCAACGGTTTTCATGAACTGCTCGGCACGAATTACGAAAGAAGGGCTTACATTATTTTCTTTGGCGATTCGTTCAGTCGTGTTTTCTACCGATGGCAAATTGTCAATTTGACAGTTTGCCACCGGTGTGTACTGATTGCCATGATTTCCCCCACGAGTGGATTTTTCAGAATGATATTGCTTTCCAATCAGGAACTTTTTCTGCTCGGGTGTCAAATTCCGGCGACCCAGCTGATGTTTGCAGATCCATGCAAGAACATCTTCACGGGTTTCGCAGGTGCAGGAGATCGAACGGGTGGTATAAGGAATTTCCGGGTGCTGCTGGAGAATCTTATAGCGATTGTGGCCATCAACAAGGATGTTGCCCCAGACGATCAGGGGAGACAGGACTTCTCTCTCTGAAAGGATGTTTTCTTCCAGTTGCTGAAATTCTTCATCGGTCAATGCAGGAATCTGAGATTGAAATTCGGGGTCGATGATAAATTCAAACTTGTTTTTCTTCATAGGCAAAATCTCCTTTCAAAAATCTATTGGTACTTCAGCCGTTCTCCCTGCATGGCTTTCCTACCCCCTTTCAGCGGCGTTTTCCGGCTCGCTCTTGCGAGGTCATCGCCGGGTATTCCATGCGGACGGTCATTCGGTTCTCAAGGTTCGATGAAGGCTTGTAGAAAGCCTATCACAATTAAATAAGTGTTTTTAGGACGTATCAGGTCCGGTTTTGAGGGAGAAAACCGGACCTGGGAGGTCCGGTTCTTGTGAACGGCTCTGGATAGAGCATACCATAAAATTGCTCGATTTTTTAGGAAGTGATACTTCCGCTTTTTGCCTTCAAAACCGGAAGTAATAGTTCCGGTTTTGTGCAATATTAAATGAATCAACGATGATTTTTCGGAAACGATTTTTTCTACAAGAAATTTGCTTATTCAGCGTCTGTTAAGATACGCAGTCGGCGCAATTTTGTGCTGAATATCGGGTTTGGGCGAAGCCCAACAAGTGTTTTTGAAGTCGGATTTGTAAAATCAGATTCAAAAACTTGCGAGTTGGTACCAAATCGCCCTGCTTGCTGCGATTGCAAATGCGAAAACTTCCTAAGAAAAAATAACCGTCCGCTTCAAGTTGAACTTGAAAACGGACGGGCCTGATTGCAAAATGATTTTCAAATTTGGAAAGCACGTTGAGAGGTTTCATAGCACCCGCAAGCAATGCAGACGTATATACATCTGCTTATTTTGCTTTGCAAAATACTTGTTGGGAACACCCAAACCCTCGAACTGCATCCCGTGGATGCAGGCTGTTTTAAGCAAACAAAAAGGAAAACGGTTTTACTTCTTACGGAATTCTCCATACAGCCACTCTGCCAGAGCTGACATAATAGCCTTGTACTTGCTGGTATCCTCAAACAGGGAAGAAAAGGTGTCCTGCGCTTCAAGATAGCTGTCCTGTGCGGCAGTATCAAAAGCCTTGGGGAAGATGCTCTCGGTGAAGATCTGCGGGTCGGAGCTGCGCGCCAGCTTTGCCAGTTTCGGATCGGCCAGCAGACGGTCATGCAGGGCAGTAAGCAGCACCCGGTCGGCATTGGTGAACTCGCCCTTGAACTTCTCGTTGATCTTCAAAATGATCTCGTCCAGCGGCTCCTTGGGGTCGTGGCCGAGAGCGCCTTTCTGGGTGACTGGCTCGTAGACGCCTTTGGCGTGTTCCAACTCGATGGCACCGGCAAAGGTCTTCTGCAGCTTGTAATACTCCAGCTGCAATTTGCCCTCCAGATCCAGCGGAGAGACCTCGTCCGGCGGCAGCAGTTTGAGCAGGTAAGCGCAGAATACATTCTCCTTGTGCAGCTCTTCATCGAACATCCGTGCCACCTGCGAAACGTAGCCATACCACTTGACAAGGCTGCGCAGCAGGCGGCGGAACTGGTACCGCTCGGCCTGCGTTTTCTGGTTGTAGCGGTCTGCCACCGGCTTCAAAACGCTGCTCATGCGGCCCACGGCGTTTTTATCCTGCTTGGTGCTGCGGAAATACTCCTTGGCAAAGGCTTCCACGTCTGCATCGGAATAGACGGCAAAACTCCGCAGATCCTTCTGGGTCTTGTAAATGAGGTCGGTGTTGACCTCCTGCTCTAGAAAGGTTTCCTGATAAAACGGCTGGAAGGCCTCCCGGATGTCCTCTGCCTTGTTCACAAAATCCAGCACAAAGGTGTCGATTTTACCGGGACAGGTACGGTTCAGACGGGAGAGGGTCTGCACCGCCTTGACGCCCTTCAGCTTTTTGTCCACGATCATGGTGTGGAGCAGCGGTTCGTCAAAGCCTGTCTGGTATTTTTCTGCCACGATCAGCACATTGAAGTTGTTGTGGAACTCCTTTTTGGTCTGGCTCTCCGCAATGTGGCTGCCGTCGGCGCGGACATTCAGGGACTGCTCCGTGTACTCCACGCCGCCGTCCGGTACGGCACCGGAAAATGCCGCTAAGATCTGCACATCGTCATAGCCCTGCTCGGCAATGTAGCGCTTGACCTCGTGGAAGTACCGCACCGCCGCCAGCCGGGAGGAGGTGACTACCATCATCTTGCCCCGCCCGCCGATCTTGTGGCTGGTGGTCTCCCGGAAGGTCTCTACAATGATCTTTGCCTTCTGGCTGATGTTGTAGGGGTGCAGCTCTTCATACTTGCGGATGAGCTTCGCCGCCCGGCTGGCAGGCAGGTCGGGGTTGTCCGGGATGGTCTTGGCGATCTTGAAGCAGGTGGAATAGGTCATGTAGTTTTGCAGCACATCCAGAATGAACCCTTCCTCGATGGCCTGCCGCATACTGTAAATGTGGAAGGGGTGGTGGCTGCCGTCCGGGTACTCGGTGCCGAACAGTTCCAGCGTGGCGGCTTTTGGGGTGGCGGTAAAGGCAAAGAAGGACAGGTTCTTGTGCCGTCCGTGGGAGGTCAACTCCTTCACCAGTGCATCCTCCGGGTCGATCTCGTCCTCAGCTTTGCCTTCCAGCTCGGCATATTCCCGCAGCGCATCCTCGGTGTCGGCAAGGGCAGCTTTCAGCTTTAAAGCAGAGGTGCCGGTCTGGGAGGAGTGCGCTTCGTCGATGATAACGGCATAGTTCTTCCCGGCGGTCTTGTTCACCTCAGTATAGATGACCGGGAACTTTTGCAGCGTGGTGATGATGATGCGTGCGCCGTTGTTGATGGCATCCCGCAGGTCGCCGGAGTTTTTGTCCTCGCCGATGGCCTCCACCGCACCCAGCGTATGGTCAAAACCGGAGATGGTCTCCTGCAGCTGTGCGTCCAGCACGGTGCGGTCAGTCACCACGATGACGCTGGCAAACACCGGCTTGTTCTCGGTGTTGAACAGGGAAGCCAGCCGGTACGCCGTCCAAGCAATGGAGTTGGACTTGCCCGACCCGGCGCTGTGCTGGATGAGATAGTGCTGCCCGGCACCCTTCTGCCGCACATCTGCCACCAGCTTGCGCACCACGTCCAGCTGATGGTACCGGGGAAAGATCAGGGTCTTGCCGTCCTGCAGGCTCATGAACTTTTGCAGGATGTCCATCATGCTGTCCTTCTGGAACACTTCTTCCCAGAGGTAGGCGGTAAGGTAGCCGTTGGGGTTGGGCGGGTTGCCTGCACCGCCGTCCCGCCCGGCACCGTTGGAGCCCTGATTGAAGGGCAGAAAGCGGGTGTCCTTGCCTGCCAGCCGGGTGGCCATCCACACCTCGGTCAGGTCTACGCAAAAGTAGCCCAGAATGCGCTTGTTGAACTGGAAACACACCTCCCGGGGGTCCCGGTCGTGCATCCACTGCTGCTTGGCGTTCTCCACGGTCTGCCCGGTGAACTGGTTCTTCAGCTCAAAGGCGAACACCGGGATGCCGTTTACCGCCAGCACCATGTCCACCGAGTTGTGGGTGGTGTCGGAGTAGAACCACTGCCGGTTGCAGGTGATCTCATTTTGGGCGTAGCGCTGGGCATCCTTCTGGTTCAGCGCGGACTCCGGCTGAAAATAGCACACCCGGAACCGCCGTCCCCGGTGCTTGAACCCATACCGCAGCACCGAAAGCAGTCCGTCCGCATCGCAGGCATTGTTAAAGGCCGTGCAGAACTTCCGCACTGGGTTTACCGGGTTCTGCTTTTCAAAAAATGCCCACTCGTTGGGCTGGGTCTTTTGCACAAAGCGGATCAGGGTATCCACAAACAGCCCCAGCTTGGGGTCGTAGCAATCCCCGTTTCGGGTGTAGCCCCCGGCAGGGGAGAGCAGCGCCGCCGCAATATCCGATTCAAACTGCTTTTCGGTGGTGTTGAGGGGCATTTGTATTTCACTCCTTTTGTTTTTTGCTCCATTCACAATATTTCATGAAGGCTTCTGGAAAAGTAGTAGGTTCACGTTGAGCGGTAGAACTCCACTTAATCCCTAATTCACTTAGTTTTTTTAAGCTTAAAACATAATTGGAACCGTTTTCATATATACAACCGTAATCAACTAAGAAATTAAAAGCAGTATATTTTCTGCTGCTTTTGTCGCTGAGATAGAGTTTATTTATCAGTAGCTTGCTGCGGGCTGTATTTTTTCGGAATTCACCGCATATCACACTGACTAAATGTGAAAAATAGTTTAGATTTCCGGTATATACAGAATGCGGATTAAAGAAAAAACAACGAAGCTTATAATTGCGCTCAATATTAGGCGAACAAATTTTAAGTGCTTGATCGTTCGAAATAATGATATTGCATTTTTCAGGAACAGATATAGAATGGGCTGCATAAATAATGGATCCAAATTCCGACTGATCCTTAACAAGTATATTGTCGGCTTTGAAGTCTAAATCAATACAATCTATAATACAGTTTTTTAATGAGACTTCGGAAAAATAAGTTGCATCTTTAGAACCAAGAACGATTTTTCCGGGAAAGATGATAAAACTGTTTTCAATGTCGGGAAGATAGAGAGTTGGAGAAGTGGTTTCTAATTTGATCGAGCATTTTAATTCTTTTACGCACTTCGATTCAGAATAATCATAACGGCTAATAGTGGCTAACACGGAATCCGTTTCATTTGGGAAAATACGAAGTGTTGTCCATTGATCATTTTTTTCGGCAGCCTTGAAAGAGGAATAGATATATGGAAAGTCTGTACAACTAATTGGGATCTTTGAGCCCATAGTGGAATAAAATTCAGCAAGAAGCGGAGAAACACGTTCAGAACGCCCAAGGTATTCCCTAGTCATATCTTGTAAAACAGAATTCTGTGATATTAGGCCATAGGCAATACTGTAGTCATGAAATGCTGGTCCGGAAAAATCGTATTTTGAAGGAGAAACTTCTTTAATGAATGGGTGCGATGGCAAGAAAGTTGAGATAGAGTTTTTATAACTTTCTTTGAGAGAATCTGGGATACTTGGACTTTCCACATCTTCTACAAAATCGCCAAACCAAATGTAGCTAAGAATATTAAAAATCTGCTCATCACAACTATAAATGCTATTCCAATCATGAAATTTGGGAGAGCAAATTTTCCAGAGGGGTTTTAATTGATCGACGACTTTTCCTTGCTCACGTAAAAGCAGATTTTTCATTATTCCTTCGAACAATTTATCTGAACCGTTACCCTTTTTTAGACTTTGAACGAGTTTTAATGTGTTGGACTCGTGTGTAAGAACGGCAGTGAGTGCTTCAAGGACAGGAGGATAGCCTAAAAAATCTCTTGCAGCATCCCCTAAATACGAGGTGATATTTTCGAATTCGCTATTAATGGCATCGATAACAGTCGGAGTGACATTGATGCCTTTTTGCTTAAGCGATAATTGAATAAATTTCTTTCCGTTTGTTTCATCAATGATGCCAATCTCGTAATGAACTAATGGAATAGAGTGGTCAGTGAGATATGTTTGTAGAAAAAGAGCATTTTCTGAACGGGAAAGTAAAATAATAGAGGGTACCTGTATGCCATCTGAAAATTCAATAATATCGTCAAGAAATAAAGCGATATCAGAACGACCTCGACGAATTTCAGCTTCGTCAAAAGCATCAATGATTAAAGCGGTTTCACCAACGCATAGCTTGGAGTGAAAGGAATCCACATTTTTACGACCAATTCGTTTGTCGAGACGGCCATAGAAAGTACTATCGCCAACAGGAGTTAATGCCAAATTCCAATAAGGACATTTAAAGGTGTGGGCTAAATAATGAGCTAAAGCACTTTTGCCTGTCGCTCCAGCAGCGGAAAAAATCATAATACGGGGAGACGGCGTTTGATATAAAGTCTTTAAGCATGGAGAAACATAGAAAACATCATCGGTGATATTTTTGATTGCTTCTTGGTCGACTGGGTTTTTTGAAGAATCAAGAAGCGGAATATAATCTTTTCCGCGAACGGTGCGAACAATATCTTCAATGGTCATTTTTTTGTTCCATCCTATCAAGTTGTACGATGTCATTATAAAGTCGGCTATGAAATTTTCTTTAACCTTTATTCCAATGTCTCGGATGATTTTGCGGATTAGCGAATCAGTAATAATAGGGAGTGTATAAGTGTCACTATAACCATTCCAAACTGCTCCAGAATCGAGTAAAGCGTTGAAATCATCAATTAAAATATCATTTTTTCGGATACAACTCGAAGGATAATTATCAGAAATCAAAGCCATGTTATTATCGAAATTTGGAGCAAGGCGAAGGATTTCACCAGTGTCAGGATCGGTTAATAAGCCGAAATTATAGCAATGCCTATCTGGATTGTATAAAAGAGTATCTAGGAAAAGTATTGAAACATAGTCACTTGCGATAGAAGAATCAAGCTGTTTGAGTTTGGAATATGTTTTTATATAATCGGTAACATCTGTTCCGGTAATGGCAACTATTGGTTCAAAATTGTATTTTGTCCCCTCTGTAAAATCTTTGCTACAGATATAGCGAATGCCTTGTTTAATATATCGGGAACCAGCTCGATATTCAGCCATATTAAAACCCAGTTCTTGACCGAGCTTGTATGCGAATAATTCTGAAAAAAGCTGATTGGAAGTGGCCTGTTTATATAACCACCAACTACCATCTCTAACGCGCCAACATTTTTCAAAACTGCCGCTATTTGTGAGTTCTTGAGTCTTTTTATTAGAAGAAGTAGCAGCTTTTTGAAAATTATCATATCCACCTATAAGTGCCAAACTGGAATACTCAGCTTTTTTGAATTGTACATCACACCATTTTAATGGCGAATCGGCATCTTTTACCCAATATGTATCCGTGATAGTCGCAGCATTGACTTCTAATGCAAGGTCGGAATCCTCTAGAGCTTCGAGCCGTAAAGCGCGCCTTAACAGACGCGAATTAGGACGATGTGTGTCAATACACCGATTTTCTAGCCAGCCTACAAAATTTTCACTGTTCTGCAAGTATAACGGAGCCAAGGACTTGTTGATCCATGTAAAATGGTTAAGGGAATCAATTCTTGCAACTAAAACATCTTTGTTGTAAAGTAATTTGTCCATTGAAGTCACCGCCTCAACTCTTTTTTACCAGTTACATATTCAAAAATCAAGCTCTTTTTGTAATTTTCCAGCTCTTTTACCAGCTGCTCCTTCTTTGCAATCAGCTTGTCAATTTCGGCGCATTTTGCGTCAAGGTAGTCAGCAATTTCTTTTTGCTCACCAGTGGGGCAAAGGCAGAAGGGGACGCAAGACAATTTGTCTTTTGTAAAATGAGGGATAGTTGCCTTGTTACAGACAACATCAATATAACCTTGCTTAACAAGAAACTCTAACAGGTAGCGCAAGTAACGGTTGTCAGCATTTCCCTTGCTACGAACAATCATAATGGAGTTCTGAATGTAAGTGTAGGAATCCTGATTTTCAACAATTGCGCTTCCACCAGCACCGGCACCGCCTTCAACAACCAGCAAATCTCCGACCGAAACACGATATAAATCTTTTTCGATAGGGCTGAACCACATCTTTTTTCGCTCTCCATCAGCCACACCATCAAAATGAACATCAGCAGCACAATAATATGGTTCAAGAGTGTAAGTATCATTGAGCGGTGCATTGCATAGCATTTTGCCCAGAATAATAGAAAAGTGCAAACCGACACGGCTAAGTTTCCAATCTGTTGGGATTTGTCCAAACCATGGATTGCCGCTATCCTTCATCTCCCGCTCACCACGCACGCCTTTGGTCACCGCCTGCGTAATAACCGCCTGTTTGAGTTTTTTGTATTCCTCAATGCTGGAACGAATTTTAGAAAGCATGATGTCAATATGGGAACATTTTGAATCCAAATATGCGGAGATTTTATTCTGTTCTTTTTCGCTGGGCAATAACAGCGGTTGATTTTTGAACTCTTTGTAGCCCAATGTTTTGCGAATGCCGGCACCCATGTTATGAAAAGCCATTTTGGTTTCATAACCTTTGAAAAGGTAAGTTGCATACTGAGGGGAAATCTTTTTTCTATCTGGAAAAATTGCAAGATAGGCTGAAGTTATTACGCCCTTCTCCTTAACCAAAGCAACACGCAGAGACTTGAAATCATAGTTGAGGTTCAAGCCGTTAATCATAACAGTATCGGGCAAGACGACAGTGTAATTGGTAATGGTATCTGCGACGTAATCATCCATGCTTGCATTGAAATTGGTTTTACTAATAATATTACCGGATTTGAACTGCAAGGCGTTTTGCTCTTGACCATCAGTGTTCTTTGTCCTGACTTCATCAAAACATGAGCGAACAGGAACAATTTCCCACCCCTCCGGGATCTCCCCAATCCATTCAATGCCGCTGTCTTTCATTTTCCGCGCCATGGTCAGCCCTCCTTATGAAACAGCTCTGCCAGCCCGGCGGAGATATCCTGTTCCAGTGCGGTGATGCGCGCCACGATGTCCTCCACGGCTTCCGGCGCCTGATACTCGTAGAAATAGCGGGTCATGGGGATCTCGTAACCCACCTTGGTCTTGCTGTGGTCGATCCAGGCGTCGGGGGCGTAGGGCAGAACTTCCCGGGCAAAGTAGGCGTCAATATCCTGCACCAGCGGCACGTTTTCGGTGTCCCGCAGGCTGGTGTCCGGCACAGGCTTGCCACGCTTCAGGATGATGTTGCCTGCCTCGTCCCGCTGGGGGCGCTCCACCACGATCTTGTTGTAGCCGAACTCCACACTCTCGAACACCTTGCTCTCGCAGTAGATGCCGTTTTTGTCGCCGTACACCTTGCCGTTGGCAAATTCGCCGTAGGCGGTGACGATCAGCTCCCGGCAGGCATCAGTGATATCGTTGCGCTTGGTGCCGATGCTCTTGCGGCGTGGCTCAAAGCAGTGGCTGGCGTCAATAAGCTGCACCTTGCCCGCACGGTGGGCAGGCTTATCCTTGCTGAGCACCCAGATGTAGGTGGAGATGCCGGTGTTCATGAACATATCGGTGGAAAGCTGGATGATGCAGTCCAGCCAGTCGTTTTCCAGAATATACTGCCGGATGTTGCTGGGGCCGCTGCCGGCGTCGCCGCTGAACAGGGGAGAGCCGTTTTGGATGATCGCCATCTTGCCCTTGTTTGCCAGCTTGGCAAGGCCGTTCAGCACAAAAAGCTGCTGACCATCGCTGATCTTGGGCAGACCGGGCGCAAAACGCCCCATCTCGCCCCGGGCGGCTTCGGCTTCCACCGCTTTCTGCTCCCGCTTCCAGTCAATGCCGAAGGGCGGGTTGGAGATGATGTACTGGAAGGTGAATCCGGGGAACTGATCCTCCGACAGAGTGTCACCGAACCGCATATTGTTAGGATCGCCGCCCCGGATCATCATGTCCGCCTTGGCGATGGCAAAGGTGGAGGGGTTGAACTCCTGCCCGAAGCAGGTCACCTCAATGTCACTGTTCAACTCGTGGATGCGCTCTTCCATGCAGCTCAGCATCTGGCTGGTTCCCATGGCCATATCGTAAACGGTCATGCTGCTGGTATCGAGGTCGGCTTCGGACAGCAGCAGGTCGGTCATCAGGTAGATGATATCCCGGCTGGTGAAGTGCGCTCCGGCTTCCTCGCCAAAGCTTTCGGAGAATCGCCGCACCAGGTCCTCAAAGATGTAGCCGCAATCCACGGCGCTGATCTTGTCCGGGCCAAGGTAGCCCTTCTCGGAGCCGAATTCCTTGATGACGAGGTAGAGGGTGTTGCTCTCCACCATCCGCTTGATGATGTTGTCAAAATCGAACTTTGCCAGCACGTCCTGTGCGTTGGCAGAGAAGCCGGACAGATAATCCCGGAAGTTGGACTCAATGTTGTCCGGGTCTGCCAGCAGGGTCTCGAAGGTGAAACAGCTGGTGTTATAGAACTGGTAGCCGGAGGCTTTCTGCAAAAAGCCGTCGATGACCTGCAGCTTTTTCACCTTTTCGTAGGTGTCCAGCACTGCCTGATGGGTGGGCAGCAGGCAGTCGTGGAACCGCTTCACTACGGTCATGGGCAGAATGACCAGACCGTACTCGTGAGGCTTGAACGGCCCACGCAGCATATCGGCTACGTTCCAGATCATGGCGGCTTTTTCGGCAATATTGGCACCTACGGCGGTGATCTTATCGTTTGGCATACGTTGCTCCTTGTTTTTGTGATAGGTGGACATCTTGATTTTACAACAATGGGTGTCCCATAAAGTGGACGGAAGACTGCTTTTCTTGAAAAATGATTCTTGCATCTATTGTACCACGGATTTTGTAGAATGACTATATTTTGCCAAAAAGAAATGCCCGCCTGAAAACCAGACGGACATACTGTAAATCATATCATCTGAAAATGCTTCAAAGCCTCCACAATCGCATCCTCTTTCTCCTTCGGACACTGAGGCTGCTTTGTATTTTCGGACTTCGCCTTGTGGTGGTTCTCCCGTACCTCCAGACCGCATTTCTGCTTGACCTGCGAGATATACAGGGAAGATACCCTCAGTCCAGTCTGTTCCAATACACGAGCCTTGATTTCAGGATAGGTCGCGCCTTTCTGCAATCCGGAGGTGTCCATGCCCTCCAAAGAGAACTCTACACGGACTTTTTTGGAGTCGATCTCACCCTTGGAAAGTGCAATGACACATTCGCAATGTTTCGTCCTCGGGAACAGATCCACCGGCTGCACCTTTTCTGCGTGATACCCATTCTGCTCCAGCCATGCGGCATCTCGGGCGGCGGTGGCGGGGTTGCAGCTGACATACACCACCCGGCGGGGTGCCATGCGCACCACTGCGGAGAGGGTGGCCTCATCGCAGCCCTTGCGGGGCGGGTCCAGCATTACGATGTCCGGGTGCAGACCCTCGGCAGCCAGCTGGGTGGCAGCCTGTCCGGCATCGGCACAGAAAAAGCGGCTCTTGGCAGCCACGGCTTCGCCCATGCGGGCAGCGTTGGCCTTGGCGCTCTCGATGGCCTCCGGCACGATCTCTACGCCGATCAGCTCCCGGCATTGACCTGCCATGGAAAGACCAATGGTGCCCATGCCGCAGTAGAGATCCAGCAGCGTGTCGTCCGGGGTCAGCTGCGCGTACTGCGCAGCAACGCCGTACAGCCGCTCGGCGGCAAGCGTGTTGACCTGATAGAAGGACAGTGGTCCCAACCGCACCGGCACGCCGCAAAGCGTGTCCTCAATGTAGCCCGGGCCGTACAGGATGTGATTTTCACTGCCCAAAATGACGTTGGTGTTTTTGGCGTTGACGTTGAGCAGAATGGTGCTGATGGCCGGGAACTGCCCCCGCAGTGCGGTGCAAAGCTGCTCTGCGTGGGGCAGCTTTGCCCGGGTGCATACCAGACACACCATGATCTGCCCGCTGTGCGCGCCGCGCCGCAGGAAGATATGTCGCACCAGCCCCTTGCCGCTCTGCTCATCGTAGGGGCGGATGACCTGCTGTGCAAAAAAGGCGCACAGCGCGTTGCCAATCTCGTTCAGCACGCTGGGCTGCAGCTTGCAGTCCGGGCAGGGGACGATGCGGTGGGTGCGCCCTGCGTAAAAGCCGATGCAGGGCACGCCGTTCTTGTCTATGCCCACAGGGAACTGCACCTTGTTGCGGTAGCGGTCTACGTCTGGAGAAGGCAGAATATCCAGCACCGGCACCTCCAGCCCGCCGATGCGGCGGAAGGCATCCAGCACGCTTTCCTGCTTGGCGCGCAGCTCTGCGGCATAATCCAGATGCCGCAGGCTGCACCCGCCGCAGGGGCCTGCCACCGGGCAGTCCACCGGAATGCGGTCCGGCGAGGGGGTGAGCAGCTCGTCCAAAATGCCAAAGGCGTACCGGCCGCAGTCCTTCACGATGCGCACCCGTGCTTCGTCCCCGGGGGCGGTGCCGGGGACAAATACGGCCTCGCCATCGGCACTGTGGGCCACACCGCTGCCGTCGCTGGAAAGACGTTCGATGCGCAGGGTCAGGATCTGGTTTTTCTGTAAAGGCATGGTTTCTCCTTGTGTGATGGGCTCAGGTTACAGTTGGGCAGGGCTTGCCGGGTCGGCGTCCTGCTGGGCGGCAAAATACTTGCTGGGCGGCACGCCCTTGGCGCGCTTGAACACCCGTGAGAAGTAGAACTGGTCAAAGAAGCCTACCGACACCGCAACCTCCGCAATGGAAAGGTTGCCGGCGCGCAGCAGCTTGCAGGCCTCGTTGATGCGGTACTCGGTCAGGTAGTCGATGGGGCTCTTGCCCACGTTCAACATGAACACCCGGTACAGATGGCTGCGGGAAACCCCCACGCTCTTGGCTACATCGTCAATGGAGATGTCGTGGGAGTAGTTGAACTGGATGTACTTGATGGCGTTCAGCACATACTGGCTGGAGGAGGAGGCCGTGTGGGGCTTGCCTGCGCTGGTCTCCCGCATCAAGGCAGCGATAAACAGGTACAGATACCCCACCATGGCTGCCTCGTCCTGTGGCTGCAGCCCGCGGGAGGAATAAATGTTGGTCAGCGCTGCCCGCATCCCGTCCGGGTCGCTGGTGTGGTGCACGGGGGCATCGTCCGTAAAGGGCAGCTGCGCGGCCAGCTTGTGGGCACAGGCACCGTTAAAGCCCACCCAGCTGTACTCCCACGGCTGCTGCTCGTCGGCGGTGTAGCGGATCAGCTGGCTGGGGCGGGCAAAGAACAGGTCGCCCTCGCTTACCTCCCAAGTGCGGCCGCCCACCTCGAAGATGCCCTTGCCGGATACCACCAGATGGATCAGGTAGTGGTCACGGATGCCGGGTCCCCATGTCTGGCCCGGAGCGCACCGCTCCAAGCCGCAGTTGAAGATGGACAATTCGATGTTGTTGGTGTAATTCTGCTTAAAGGATTGCTTATAAACGTCTGGCATGGCAGCTTTACCTCCGTCCTGTCACATTCTGCACCCAGTATACCATAGAATGCCCTGCAAATTCAACAAAAGTACATCTTATTCTTTGCACCTGACGCCAAATTTTGGATTTTTAGGTCAAATAAATTGAAAAAACGCCCGAAATGCTTTACAATAGGCAAAAAGAGCAGAATCGTTTATTCCGGAGGGGAGGAGCTGTCATGGCCACCAGTGCACAACTCAGAAAACAGATCCTGCAGGGCAGCTGGGACGCCGTACTTGCTGCACTTTATGGGGCGAATCCGGCGGTGCTACAACGGCAGCGCGGGCGCTATGCGGCTGCGCTGGAGCAGTTCGAGCTGTATTTCGGCCCTGGGCGGCAGGTGCAGGTGTACTCTGCACCCGGGCGCGCAGAGCTGGGCGGCAACCACACGGATCATCAGGGGGGCTACGGCCTTGCGGCGGCGGTCACGCTGGATATGGTGGCAGTGGCGGCCCGCAATACGGATGGCTATGTGCGGGTCAAGTCCCGGGGGTTCAACAAGCTGGATGTCATTGATCTGGCCACCGCAGAGCCGCAGGCAGGGGAGAGCACCCATTCGGCCAGCCTGATCCGCGGCATTGCTGAGGGTTTCCGCGCGGTGGGCAAGCAGATCGGAGGCTTTGATGCCTACACCGCCAGCGATGTGCTGCGGGGCTCCGGTCTGTCCAGCTCGGCGGCCTTTGAGATGGGCATGGCCTCTATCTGGAACGAGGAATACAGCACCGGGCTGACCCTGGCAGAGCTGGCGGGCATCTGCCAGTATGCGGAAAACACCTATTTCGGCAAGCCCAGCGGTCTTTTGGATCAGCTGACCAGTGCGGTGGGCGGCATTATCTTTGCGGATTTTGCCGATCCGCGCACCCCAAAGATCGAAAAGCTCCATGCAGACGGTCTGCTGCCGGAAGGAATGTTCCTCTGCGTCACCGATACCCGGGGCAGCCACAGCGAACTGACGAGCGAGTTTGCGGCGATTCGGCAGGAGATGGAGCAGGTGGCCGCCTGCTTCGGAAAGCCGCTGCTGGGTCAGGTGGAAGAGAACGCGTTCTGGATGGCACTGCCTGTCCTGCGCAGCTGCTGCGGAGACCGTGCAGTGCTGCGGGCGATCCATTATTTTGAGGAGAATGCCCGCACGCTGGCGCAGCGGGATGCGCTTTATGCAAAGCAGTTCCCGGTGTTTGCAGGTCTGGTGAAGCAGAGCGGACAGGCTTCCTTTGCGCTGTGTCAGAATGTGTACTGCACAGCGGATGTGCGGCATCAGGGACTGTCCATAGCGCTGGCTCTGAGCCAGAGCATTCTGCAGGGCAGTGAGGGCGCATGGCGGATGCAGGGCGGCGGCTTTGCAGGCACCATTCAGGCTTATGTGCCCGGGCAGCTGCTGGAGCGGTACCATACAGCCATCGAGCAGGTATTCGGGCAGGGCAGCTGCTATGTGCTGCGCCTGCGGGAGCAGGGTGCAGTCCGGGTGATCTGAACAAAACAAAAAGCCGTGCATAGCCGGAATGCTCCGGGATGCACGGCTTTCTTATAGCTTATTACTGAAGAGAAAAAAGCTGGGGGAGAGAATTTTCGACCGGCTGGTCATTTCGCTGCTGCGTATTATCCAAGTACTGGACGGCAGTGACGGTAGCCTCGCGGGTGATGCCAAGCAGGCGGCCGATCTGCTGAGAGAGCTTGATCCCGGTCTGCACACCTGTCTTGATCACGCGGAAAAGTAGCATGGGCACAAAGGTGAAGGAAAACGAGATCAGCCCACCGTTCCAGAAGAAATCATTGAAGTGCAGATTGTCAAAAAAGCTGCCGACAGCATCGCCGAATTCGCTGCCGCCAAAGGCAGCGCACTGCTCCTCGGGGGAGAGGGCTGCGTAGGAAGAGGGCAGCTGAAGCTTTTTCATAAATAAAAACACTCCTTTCCGGGTCGATGAAAGATCAGCACAGAGCTACCAGAGTAGGCAGACAATTCTGCTGCTCGGCGGCCTCCTGTTCTGCCTTCTTTTTGGCCTGAATTTCGTTGTACGTATTCTTAAAGGCGTCCACAAGATTTTTGATGGAGAGATAGATGCTGCGTGCCTGACAATAGGCATAATAACCGCCCAGACCAGCCATACCGATCGTGGCAACCTTGCTCCATGTGTTCAGCTTGCCCCAGTAGTGCCCAATTGCATCACCAACACCCAAACCATCGTTCAGGGCATTCTGCATACCGGAAACTGCAGCCTGGAACGCATAGCGGCCCATCATGCCCAGCAGGTTTACCGTGGCATTGATGCCAAAGGCCATCACCTGCTCCGGAGTGATGTTGATAGAAAGGGCACCGCCCTCGGTATAGGTCATCTCCTCGGCAGAGAGCACAGAGCAGCAGGCGGGCAGCTGCAGCGGGCGCTGATATGTATGATCCATGATGGAAAACTCCTTTCGCACACAGAACTCCCCAAGGGGCAGTTCATCTAGTAACTGAATTGTAGCATATCTGCACAAAAATGACAAGAGAGCGCGGGTTTGAAAATCATGATACATTTGTGAATATATTGTGACGATGCGTTGTAAAACTGACCTGAATACGCCATAAACGCGCAAAACTCCTGCTTTTTTACGGCGAAAAAATGTTGTAGCAAAAATGTGCTGAAAAAGCCGATCAACAACAAAGGCATCTGCCCGTACCCGCTGCGCAGAACGCAGCAGCGGGCAAAGCAGATGCCTTGTGTGTTTTACAGGTTGCCAAACGAAAGGAAAACGAGGTCAAAGTGCTTTCGGCACGCGCTCATACAGCGTGGTCAGCGCGGCGATGTGCCCGGCCAATGCAGCGGGCAGGGGCTGTGCCAGCCGCCAGCGCCAGTTTGCGCCCTGTGTGCTGGGGGTGTTGATGCGGGCCTCGCTGCCCAGATGCAGCCAGTCTGCCAGCGGGATGATGGCGGTGTCCGAAACACTGGCAAGGCATGCGCAGATCATGCCTTCAGTCAGGGTCTCCGGTGTGCAGCGCAGATACCGGCAGGCGTAGGCTACGTCCTCGGCGCTGGCGTTGCTGCGCCAACCCTCGGTGGTCACGTTATCGTGGGTGCCTGTATACACCACACTGTTGCGGGGATAGGTGTGGGGCAGGTAGTTGCCCGACTCCCGGCTGTCGAAGGCAAACTGCATGATCTTCATGCCCGGGTAGCCGCTTTCGGCCAGCATCGCCTTCACCTCCGGGGTCAAGTAGCCCAGATCCTCGGCGATGATATTGCCGCCGCCCAGCGCCTGCTGCATGGCGTGGATAAAGTCCCGGTCGGGGCCTTTTTCCCAGTGACCGCCTGCAGCCGTTGTGTTTTCGGCAGGGATAGAGTAGTAACTCTCGAAACCGCGGAAGTGGTCAATGCGCACCACATCGTAGATAGAGGTGGCGTGCTTCATGCGCCGCTTCCACCAGCCAAAGCCGGTGGCCTTGTGGGTAGGCCAATCGTACAGCGGGTTGCCCCACAGCTGTCCGTCTGCCGCAAAGGAATCCGGCGGGCAGCCGGCTACATGGGTCAGGTGCATCTGTCCATCAGTCTGGAACAGCTCCGGTTGGGTCCACAGGTCACTGGAATCCGGGCTGACGTAGATGGGGATATCGCCCACCAGCAGGACACCTTTGCGGTTGGCATAGGCCTTCAGCGCGTTCCACTGGGTGTAGAAGAAGAACTGCACCGCCTTGTGGTAGCTGATCTGGTCTGCCAACCGTACCTTTGCGGCGGCAATGACCTCCGGCTCCCGGCAGCGCAGGGCGTCCGGCCAGTCGGCAAGGCCTGCCTGCCCCTGCTCTGCCTTTACGGCCATGAACAGGGCGTAGTCCTCCAGCCAGAAGCTCTGCGCGGTGCAGAAGGCCTCGTAAGCAGGGGAGGGGGCTGCCAGCAGCCGGTCAGCAGCCTTTTTCAGCAGCACCGGGCGCTGGTTGTACAGCGCACCGTAGTCAACGGTGCTTACCGGCTGCGCGGCGGGAATCTCTTCGGCAGTCAGATAGCCATCTGCCGCCAGCAGACGGAAATCGATAAAGTAGGGGTTTCCGGCAAAGGCGGAAAAGCTCTGGTAGGGACTGTCGCCATAGCCGGTAGGGCCGATGGGCAGGATCTGCCAATAAGTCTGCTTTGCCTCGGCCAGAAAATCAACGAATGCGGTCGCTTCACTGCCCAGCGTACCGATACCAAAAGGCCCCGGCAGGCTGAACACCGGCATCAAAATGCCGCTTGCACGCATAACGTGCACCTCCTTAGCCCTTTACAGCACCGGCCACGACACCCTCGATGATGTACTTCTGGCAGGTCATGTAGAGGATAATAATGGGGATGATAGCAATGATGATGCAGGCCATCATGGGAGCCAGCTCCACACGGCCGTAGCCGCCGCGGAAATACTGGATCGCCATGGGGATGGTGCGGTACTTCTTGATATCCAGCACCAGCGTGGGCAGCAGGTAGTCGTTCCACACCCACATGGTCTCCAGAATAGCAGTGGAGATCATGGTAGGCTTCAGGATGGGGAACACGACCTTGAAGAAGATCTGGATGGGGTTGCAGCCGTCGATCATGGCTGCTTCCTCGATCTCCATGGGCACGCTCTTCATAAAGCCGGTAAACATGAACACGGCCAGACCGGCGCCGAAGCCCAGATAGATGATGCAGATGTTCCAAGGGTTGTTCAGGTTCAGACGGTCAGCAGTTTTGGACAGGGTGAACATGACCATCTGGAAGGGAACGACCATGGAGAACACGATCAGCAGGTTCATGAACTTGCTCAGCTTGTTGTTTACGCGGGTCAGGTACCAACCAGTCATGGAGCAGCACAGCAGGATCAGCACCACGCTGGTGATAGTAATCAGAAGGCTGTAGCCCATGCTGGAGAGAAAGTCCATCTTGGTCACGCCGTAAACGTAGTTGCGCAGTCCGGCAAAGGTTTCGGCGGTGGGCAGACGGAACACCGTAGAGGTGGTAAAGCTGCCCTCGGTTTTCAAGCTGTTCAGCAGGATCAGCACGATGGGGTAGATCCACAGCAGGCAGAGGAGAACCATTACAACAACAAGGATGACATCCCAGGTTCTTTTCTGTTTCGACATTACTGCTGCACCTCCTTAGAGCGGGTAAAGTGGAGCTGGATCAGCGAGATGACCACCACGATCAGGAAGAACACAACAGCCTTTGCCTGACCAATGCCCTTCCACTGCGCACCGGAGCGGCCGTAGAAGGTGTTGTAGATGTTCAGTGCCAGCATTTCACTGGCGTTGGCGGGTTCGCCTGCGGTCAGAGCCACGTTCTGGTCGAACAGTTTGAAGCTGTTGGTCAGGGTCAGGAAGGTGCAGATGGTCACGCTGGGCATGACCATGGGAATCTTGATCTTGAACAGAATCTCGCGGTCGTTGGCACCGTCGATCTTAGCGGCCTCGATCAGGTCGCCGGGCACGCTCTGCAGGCCAGCCACATAGATGATCATCATGTAGCCGATCTGCTGCCAGCACATCAGGATGACCAGACCGACAAAACCGGCCTTGGCATCCAGAGCCAGCAGAGGCTTCTGCAGGTTCGCCAGCACGCCGTTGAGCAGGATCTGCCAGATATAGCCCAGCAGAATGCCGCCGATCAGGTTGGGCATAAAGAACACGGTACGGAAGATGTTGGTGCCCTTGATGCCGCGGGTCAGCACCAGCGCAATGGCAAAGGCGCACACGTTGATGAGCACAGTGCTCACCACGGTAAAGGCTGCCGTAAAGCCGAAAGCGTGCAGGAAGGTGGAATCCTGAAATACCGAGAGGTAGTTCTGGATGCCCACAAATGTAGTCTTGGACACGGTGGTGAACCGCTGGAAGGACAGATAAACGCCCCAGATAAAGGGCCAGATGAAGCCGATAATAAAGGCGACCAGAGTAGGCAGCACAAATATCGGCCAGTATTTACTAATGGCTTTTTGCATGATATACCTCCTGAGGGAGCTGTCTGATAAAAAAGGAAAGGAGGCGGGCGAACTTTTCGCCCGCCTCCCTTTTTAATTCCTAGGGAGATCTCCAGTCAAAGGCTTA
>UMIM01041060.1_pt1 | contig 22410 bp, 20 predicted proteins | sample 1965831 | NCBI WGS metagenome assembly UMIM01 (sample SAMEA4836125, study PRJEB28245) | human gut metagenome | biome: gut microbiome; material: fecal sample | place: Denmark | collected 2008 | reverse complement strand
AAAAATACCCCCTCTGTGTCTAAAATAAGTTTACCACTTCACAAGCTCTTCTCTTGTCCTATAGCTAATTTACCTTGCCTCCTCTCAAAGGGGAGGTGGCTGCGAGCATAGCGAGCAGACGGAAGGGTGTTATATGTATTTATGAAAGAAGGTCTTTGAAAATGTCTTTGCAAGAACGTTTGACTGAACGCTTTTTACGTTACGCTGCCGTACCATCCCAAAGTAAGGAGGGGGGTGCTGTTGTTCCCAGTACTCCCGGCCAATGGGATATGGCAAAGCTGCTGAAGGAGGATTTGGCTGAGCTTGGTCTGGTAGACCTGGAAATCAGCGAATTTTGCGTGCTGACCGGACGTCTGCCGGCTAACCTGCCTGCAGGTCACGCTCCCGTGCCGAATGTAGGCTGGGTTGCGCATATGGATACCGTTGACGTAAACCTTTCTCCCGAGGTACATCCGCAGATTGTAAAGAATTATCAGGGCGGCGATGTGCTGCTGAACGCTGAAAAGCAAATCTACATTAAGGTAAGCGAGCATCCCGAGCTGAACAAATATATCGGCAGCGACCTTATCACCAGCGACGGTACCTCCGTACTGGGCGCAGATAATAAGGCTGCCGTTGCTAACCTGATGGTAGCACTGGAAACCATCATTAAGGAAAACCGTCCGCACGGCGAAATTTATGTAGCCTTTGTTCCGGATGAAGAGGTTGGCCTTTGCGGTTCCAAGAAGATGGATTTCAGCAAGTTCCCGGTTGAATTTGCATATACTATTGATTGCTGCGAGCTGGGCGAGGTTGTATACCAAACCTTTAACGCAGGCAGCGCACACATCAAAATCAAGGGCGTAACCGCACATCCGATGTCCGCTAAGAACACTCTGGTTAACCCGGCGCTGGTTGCCGTAGATATCATCAACTGCTTCGACAGAATGCAGACTCCGGAGCACACCGAGGGCACCGAAGGCTTTATCTGGGTACAGGCAATTAAATCCAATGCTGCGGAAGCAACTCTGGATATCAAAATCCGCGACCATAACAAAAAGATGTATGAAGCACGCAAGGAGTTCATCCGTCATGCTGTGGAATATGTACAGGCCAAGAATCCCAAGGCTGGCATTGAGCTGAACATCACCGACGTTTACGGCAACATTGCCGATGCTCTGACTGATGATAACAGAAAATGCGTAGAGTACATTTTCGAGGCGATGAAGGAGCTGGATATCGAGCCGAAGGATATCGCTATGCGCGGCGGCACCGACGGTTCCTTTATTTCCACCAAGGGCATCCCGACGCCGAACTATTTCACCGGCGCGCTCAACTTCCACTCCAACTGCGAGTTTATGCCGATGGCTGCCGTGGAAAAATCCTGCCTGATGACTTTGAAGCTGGTTGAGCTGATTACCAAATAAAAAATGCTTGACAAATGCGTCGCTTTCCTGTAAAATCTAACTTGTTTCCGACGCAAATGCGCGCGAAGCCTTTTGGGGGCGTAGCTCAGCTGGGAGAGCACCTGCCTTGCAAGCAGGGGGTCAGGAGTTCGATTCTCCTCGTCTCCACCAATCGTTAATTAGCGGTCTTACTTTGGTAGGACCGCTTTTTTGTGCGCCAAAAAGACGCCCATGCATATGAGCGTCTGCGTAAATTATTTAATTGCTCAGCAGCCTTCGTTTTCTTCCCATTCCTCGCTGTTTTCGTTGATGTACCATTTGCCGTTGATATAGATCTTTTCTTCGATAGTACGCGGACCCCAGATAACGCTGCCTTCGGGGCCGTAGTCCTCGCCATCGTCGGGGCAGGTGTCGTCATAGGTGATAAGGGGAACGTAATTATCGGCGCTGTCTGCTTCTATATTATTCACTTTATTGTATTGCTGTTCTTCCTCCTGCGGATGCAGCATAAGCTTGTATGCGTACAAAAGTATGACGGCATAAACAACGGCGGCAAGCATTACTCCAAACTTCGGCAGACCGCAGAGGATTAAAATGAAAGCAAAAACGGCTAAAAATACGCTGAAAGAGAAGCAGGCTTGTTCATCCAGATTTTTTATCTTATGTAAAAGATAAATAATCAGCAGTGTTATGGGCAGCAGCACAAGAAAATAGCCTAATGATGTATGCGTAAAAATCAGAATAACGAGCGTTAAAAGGAGCATTAAAGCTATAAGGGCAATTACCTTTTTTATATTACTGCAAAAGCTGTCGATAAAATTCATGGTACGCACCTCACTTTTATCTGTATTATAGCATGCCGGTGAATTTTCCACAAAAAATCTAAAAAAAACTGCAGAAATCGCTTGAATATGCCCTTTAAATGTGATATAGTATACACTATATTAAGGATTTCCCCAGAAAAAAGTATAGTATTTTAAAAGGAGCAAATTATTATGGAGAAAGAAAAAGCATTCCTGCTGTGGTTTGACCAGCTGGAGAGAAAAGACGTAGCAATCGCCGGTGGTAAGTCTTCTTCCTTGGGCGAGCTGACCTCTCATGTTGACGTACCTGTACCGTATGGCTTCGCAACTACTGCCTGCGCTTACAGATACTTCTTTGAACAGACCGGTCTGTACGAGAAGATTAAAACTTTAATTGCCGGTCTGGACGTAGACAACAGCGCTCAGCTGCGCGAGGTTTGCGCTAAGGTCCGCCAGGCAATTATGGACGAAGAAATGCCGCAGGATCTGCAGGATCTGATTGCCCAAGCTTACAAAGAGCTGGGTGAAAAGGTTGGCCAGGCTGATCCGTTCGTTGCTGTTCGCAGCAGTGCTACCGCAGAGGATTTGCCGGATGCAAGCTTTGCAGGCCAGCAGGACACCTACCTGAACGTAAAGGGTGCAGAAACCATTGTTGCTAAAGTTAAGGAATGCTATGCTTCCTGCTTTACCGACCGTGCGGTTTACTACCGTGAAAAACAAGGCTTTGATCATCTGGATGTAGCACTGAGCGCTGCAGTACAGATGATGGTATTCTCCAAGGCTGCAGGCGTTATGTTCACTGTTAACGTTGCTACCGGCGACGACAAGAACATCCTCATCGAAGGCGCATGGGGCTTGGGCGAATATGTTGTTCAAGGCACCGTAACTCCGGATAACTATACTGTAAATAAAGCTACCTGCGAGATTGTTGAAAAGAACGTTAACGCGCAGGACATTAAGCTGATCCGCAAGGCTGACGGCGACTGCGAAGAGGTTGTTGTGCCGTTGGATGAGCAAAACGAGCAGAAGCTGACTGATGAGCAAATCAAACAATTGGCTGAATGCGCTAAGAAAATTGAAGCACACTATGGCTGCTACATGGACATGGAATGGGGCGTTGACGAGCGCGATAACAAGGTTTACATCCTGCAAGCCCGTCCTGAAACCGTATGGAGCCGTCGTAACAAAGAAAATGGTGCACCGAAAGAGGAGAAGAAAGTGACTACTGATCGCAAAGTTATCGTTAAAGGCTTGCCTGCCAGCCCTGGTAATGTAGCAGGCCGCGTACATGTAATTTTGGATCCGTCCCATATCGACGAATTCAAGGAAGGCGAAATCCTCGTAACTGAAATGACCGCTCCTGACTGGGTACCGGCTATGAAGAAAGCGAAAGCAATCGTAACCGATAGCGGCGGAATGACCTGCCATGCTTCTATCGTATCCCGCGAGCTGGGCATTCCTTGTATCGTAGGTACCAAGAGCCGTGGCGAAGCTGCTACCACCACCATTCCCGATGGCATTGACGTAACCATCGATGCTACTCATGGTGTAGTTTACGAAGGCATCATCGAAGAGCCGAAGGCTGAACAACCGGCACAACAAGTAGTTGCTGCTGCCGAATACTTCCCGCCGACCGGCACCAAGATTTATATGAACCTGGGCGATCCTGAGCTGGCTGAAAAATATGCTACTCTGCCTTGCGACGGTATCGGCCTGATGCGCGAAGAGTTCATCTGGACTACCTATATCCATGAACATCCGCTGTATCTGATTAAAATCGGTCAACCGGAAAAGGTTGTAGACCAACTGGCTGAAGGCATCCGCCAAGTTTGCCAGGCTATGGCTCCGAGACCGGTAACCATGCGCTTCTCCGACTTCAAGTCCAGCGAATACCGCGACCTGAAGGGCGGCGACGAATTCGAGCCGAACGAGCCTTCCGCTCTGCTGGGCTGGCGCGGTGCTTCCCGCTACTATGATCCTAAATATATCGAAGCATTCAAGCTCGAATGCATGGCTGTTCGCAAAGTTCGCGAAGAGTTCGGCCTGAAGAACCTGAACGTTATGATTCCGTTCTGCCGTAACGTAGAGGAATGCGAAAAGGTTACCAAGATTATGGCTGACTGCGGTCTGTCCCGTGGTAAGGACTTCAAGGTTTGGCTGATGGCTGAGATTCCCTCCAACATCATTCTGGCTGACCAGTTCAACAAGTTTGTTGACGGCTATTCCATCGGTTCCAACGACCTGACCATGCTGGTTCTGGGCTGCGACCGTGATAACGATACTGTTTCCCATATCTATGACGAACGTAACCTGGCTGTACGCCGTGCAATCCGTCACCTGATTGAGGTTGCTCATAAGGATGGCAAGACCGTTTCTATCTGCGGTCAGGCTCCGAGCGTATATCCTGAGTTCTGCGAGTTCCTCATTAAGAGCGGTATCGACAGCATGTCCGTTAACCCGGATACTGTTAAGTTCACCAAGAAGCTGGCTGCTCAAATCGAGCAACGCATCATGATGGATGCTCTGACCGGCAAAGGCCGTCAAGAGGTTGAGGACCTGAACTGGTAATCAGCAAGCAAGACTTTCAGCTCTGTAGCTAAGCGCATTGGCTTTATCTGGAAGCAGAAAAAGTAAATATGCAGTAAAGAGTTTTAGGACTCCTGTATTGTAGTAATGCAATGCAGGGGTCCTATTTGCTTTTTTGGGAAAAAATTAAGGAGGTAATCATGTTTTCCGTTATTTTTGTTCTCGGTTTGCTTTATCACACTTATACTGATATGAAATCTATGCTGCTTTATGACAAGGTAACATTAATTTTAGCGGCAGTTGGCTTAGTACGCGCGTGGTATGAGGGGCAACTTTTTGATGCTGCTTACGGAGCTGGAATTATGTTGGCAATAATGCTGGTGCTGTATTTTGCCAGTCGCGGAGGTATGGGCGAGGGTGATGTCAAGTTAGCGCCGACGTTGGGTATCTGGCTTGGCTTAGATCAGGGACTATTGTGTTTGCTGCTCGCCTTTGTCAGCGGTGGTGTTGTAGGGGCATTATTGTTGCTGTGCAGGCGTGGGAAGCTGAAACAGGCGATTCCCTTCGGACCGTTTTTGTGCGCAGCAGCGGTTGCTGCGTATTTTTGTGGTAAAGAAATCATTACATGGTATTGGAGGATGTTCTTATGATGAAGTATGGTAAAAGTATTAGTGTTAAAGAACTATTTGAGCCTGTACTGTGCGCTTTGCGCTGCCGTTGGCGCCGTAAGCAGGCGCTTTTGCTGTTGTCACTGCAAACGGGGGAGGTTGCGTATTGGCAGAATGGTGAGCATAGCTGGCAGGAGCAGCTGAATGAGGAATGTCTGGCAGATAAGCAAAGACTTACCGATGCTTTACGCGAAATTCTTTTGGCACGTGATGTAGAAGAGGGGGCAGCGGTTTTGTTGCTGCCTGCGGCAGCAACGGTGTACTCCGAACAGCTGCTTTTGCCTTTAATGCATCAGAGTGAACTGCAGGCTGCACTGCAATGGGAGGTACAGCAGAGCGTTCCTTGGATGCATGAAGACTATACTTATAGCTTTGAAGCACATGTTATCGGTAAAGCAGATGAACAGCAATATCAGGTGATGTTTGCAGCCTTACAGAATGCGTCGCGTGCTGAACTGGAGCAACTGTGCAGAAGTTTAATGCTGAAGCTGCAAGGGATTTTTTTAGGCAGTAAAACGATTGATGAAGCAGCAGATAAATGGTTTGCCGGGAAGTCTCTTCCATCAATATACAGGCAGAAGCAGAGGCGCTTACAGGGGATAGCGGCCACTTTTGGCCGTTATCTGACAAAAGCAGGCTGTACAGCTTTAGGATTAGCGATTTTGGCTTATGCCAGTGCCTGGGGAGGCTGTTATCTGGCGCAGCGCGATTTGCAGGAGGTAGAGCAGCAATTAGAGCAGTATGCGGAGTGGGAACAGCGTATGCAGGAAAGCGAGGTTGTTGAGCGTAACTGTCAGCGTTTGGAAAAGCTGTTGGCTGCAGTATCTAAACCATCGAAAGAGGCAGGTGGTGAGGTTGAGCACATCTGCCGCCAGATGATGCCCGGCTGTTGGCTGACACTGCTGGAATACAACGGCAGTAAAAAACCTTTAGTGCTGCAAGGACAGGCGGTGGATAATTTGGCCTTGGAAAGTTTTGTGGAGCAACTGCAAAAATGTGGAAATTACAGCAGAGTAGAGCTTCTGCAATCGCAGCAGCAGGGTAACGTTCTTGTTTATAAACTGCAGCTGCAGATGAAGGAGGGCAAGCAATGAAAGCAGGAGAAAAAACAATTAATCTGCTTGCCTGCATAGCGCTTGTGTTGTCTACAGGCTTTGGAGTAAAAGCATTAGAGCTTTGGAATGAACGACAACTGGCGGTAGAACAGACACAGAAGCTGCAGGGGCAACTGACACAGCAGATTCGTTTTGCTGATGAACACAGTGATTATAAGACATATAAAATCAAGCTATTGGATAAGCAAAAGAAATTAGAGCAGCAGATAGAGCATAATCTGAGCTTGAATAACAGGCTGCAACGCCTGCAAAAGCAGGCACAAGCGCAAAGCATTCAACTGAGTAGCATGCAGCTGGAGGGCAAGCCTATGCCTTTGCAACATGGTCTGCAGCTGCAGACAGTGAAAATAAGTGCTGTCGGCAATTTTTATTCCCTGCTGCGTTGGCTGCGGCAGGCAGAACGCGACGGTTGCAAAGTTAAAGAGCTGCGCTTGCATAGCGACATGCAGGCAAAAGAAGTGCTGAAAATGGACATCTCACTGGAATTTCATACTGAAAACTGATTCACCAAATTAGCCTACGCTAATTTTAACTTGACAAAAACCCAATCTTATAAGATAATGTCATAGTAAAGTTAGACTAGGCTAATTTAATTTCAAAGATAGCACTAGCTAATATTGTAAAGGGAGTTGCGTATGAAAAAATATATCTTACTCGTATTTGTCGTAATCATAGCCCTGGCAGGCTACTTCTTGCTGGCAAGAGGTCAGCACAAGCTCGCAGCCAACGCCGCCGTCAGCGTAACCGACAGCACCGGCGCCAAGGTACACATCCCCGCAGAGCCCAAAAGAATCGTCTTTCTCAATGCCTCCAATCTTGAAATCTTCGCCTCCATCGGTGGCAAGGCCGTCGGCAGACCTACCAGCACTTCATATCCCGACGATATCAAGGAAAGCATTAAGGACATTCCCGAAGTAGGCATGATCCACGCGCCGAATCTGGAAAAAATCATGAGCCTGAAGCCTGACCTGGTTGTAGGTACCAACGTACCCTTCCACGTAATGCTGCGCAAGCCTCTGGAAATGGCCGGCGTGCCGCTTTACCTGAACATGATAAACTCCTATGAGGACGTGCTGAAAAGCATAGACGACTTCGGCCGCTTTGCCGGCAGAGAAAAGGAAGCTGCCGCCAAGCGTGCGCAGATAGAAAAGGAATATGTCGCACTGACGCAGGACGTACAGAAGGGCAGGGAACCGAAGGTGCTGATTATCTTCGGCTCGCCGGACAGCTTCAACATGTCCACCAAAAAGAGCTTCGGCGGTGACCTGGCAGAGCGTTTGGGCGCTGTAAACATTGCGGACAAGGCCGAGAATGTGAAGGACAGCAGCTACATCCCGCTGAGCATGGAATTCGTAGCCAAGGAAAATCCCGACGTCGTGATGCTGATTACCATGGGCGGCAGCAAGGAAATTCTGGAAAAGCTGCGCGCCAATATGCGTGACAACGCCATCTGGCATGACGTGAACGCCGTGAAGAATAACCGTGTGTACCAGCTGCCGCCGAGCCTGTTTACCGTTAACCCCGGCACGCACACCATTGACGCGATGAAGATTATGAAAGAATATATCTATGGAGAGACCAAGTGATGAGCAATGATGCCAAAACAAAAGAAAAAGTGCGCATAGCAGTGTTCTTCGGCCTGTGCATCCTGCTCGTTGCAGGCATCTTCGTGAGCATCGGCAGTGGTACGGTGAGCCTTTCCGTGAGCGAAACATGGGCGGCGCTGCTGGGCGAGGCTGATGCTGATACGGACCGCATTGTGAACCTCATCCGTCTGCCCCGCACGATTGTGACGGTGCTTGTAGGTGCTAACCTCGCTTTGGCAGGCTGTAACCTGCAGGGCGTGTTGCACAACCCGCTGGCAGACCCCGGTATCATCGGCGTGAGCGCCGGTGCGGGACTGTTTGCGATGGTGATAATGCTGCTTTTCCCAGAACAATCTGCCATGGTGCCGCTGGCAGCCTTCGTCGGGGCCGTGCTTTCCACAGGCATCGTCTTTTTCCTGGCGTGGGAAAAGGGCATCAACCCCTTGCGCATGATTCTGGCGGGCGTGGCGGTTGCCACCTTCTTCGGCGGCGGTATGGCGGCGCTGAACGTATTTTACAGCGACAGAATCCAAGGCACGGTTATGTGGATGGCCGGCGGCTTTCAGGGGCGCAGCTGGGGGCATGTGGAGATGCTGCTGCCTTATAGCGCGATTGGTATTATCGGCACGATTTTGTGTGCGCGTTCCCTGAATGCGTTGCAGTTGGGTGATGAATTGGCCAAGAGCTTGGGCGTACGCGTGATGCGTATGCGTACAATTTTAATCTTTCTTTCCGCGCTGCTGGCGGCGGTTTCCGTAAGCGTAGCAGGCATGCTGGGCTTTGTGGGCCTCATCGTGCCGCACATCATGCGACTGTTAATCGGCAGCGACCACGAATACCTGCTGCCCTGTGCGGCGATTGCCGGCGGTGCGGTGGTAACTCTGGCTGATACGGCGGCAAGAACGCTTTTCAGTCCGCTGGAAATTCCCGTGGGCATCTTCATGTCCTTCATCGGCGGTCCGTTCTTCTTGTATCTGCTGAAACGGAGGATGCGTTAAGCTATGAATATCCCGACATTACATACACAAAAGATTACTTTGCGCTACGGCGAACACACGATAATCAGGGACCTGACACTGGATATTTCCCAGCCGGAGATTGTGACGATTATCGGGCCGAACGGCAGCGGTAAATCAACGCTGCTGAAGGCGCTCTGTCGCTTGCTGGAGCCTGCGAGCGGTGCGGTTTATCTCGACAGCAAGGATATCAACAAGATGTCTACGGAAGAGGTGGCGCGCACGCTGGCGGTGATGGCGCAAAGCGCGAACGCTCCCGGCGGCACGACGGTGGAGGAGCTGGTGTGCTACGGACGCCTGCCCTACCGCAAGTTCTTCGACGGCCTCAATCAGGAGGACCGCCTGGCTATTGAAGAAGCACTGGAGTTTACGGAGTTGGGACCGCTGCGTACGCGCCTGGTGCATACCCTGAGCGGGGGCGAACGTCAACGCGCGTGGCTGGCCATGGCGCTGGCGCAGAAGCCTAAGATTCTGCTGCTAGATGAGCCTACGACCTATCTTGATGTGCATCATCAGCTGGAGCTGATGGAGCTTGTTGTGCGATTGCATAACGAAATGGGGCTGACGGTTATCATGGTGCTGCACGACTTGAACCATGCGGCGCGCTACAGTGAGCGACTGATTGCGCTGAAAAAGGGCACGATCATGGCAGACGGGCCTACGGATGAGGTGTTCTCGCAGTCTGTGATTGAAGAGCTTTATGATGTGAAGGCTGTGATCATGCGTGTCGAGGCCAACGGGACACAGTACCCCGTGTGCTTTCCGTATACGACGGCAGAATAATTCTTCCAATATTTTTTTATCCGTGGGTTAGCGGCCGCTGACCTTGCGGGTGTGAAATATACCATAAAAAACAAGTAGAAAAAAGAGGTGCATTATGAGAAATTTAAACAAAAAGAAGATAGCCTTACTCACTGCCTGCGTTGTCAGCGCAGTCGGCCATATGGCATTTGCTGCTGAGGCAGATAATTACGATGAATACAGCGGTGCGGATTACGTTGTGACCGCGACGAAAACGCAGCTGGAGAAAAAAGAGGTTCCGCAAAGCGTTGAGGTTATTACCGAGCAGAAGATTAAAGAACTGGGTGCCTACAGCGTACAGGATGCCTTGCGTCTGGCAAATAATATTGACGTACAGGATAACGGCATGACCGGCAATCAGGTACAGATGCGCGGCAACAGCACCATGCACACCCTGATTCTTGTCGATGGCAAGCGTATGGCGGCAGAAAATACGCAAAGCTCCCAAAATGCTTACGAGCTGAAGCGTATCAACATTTCCGATGTTGAGCGTATTGAAATCATCCGCAGCAACGGCTCCGCTCTCTACGGTTCTGACGCTATCGGCGGCGTAATCAACATCATCACCAAAAAATCTACTACTCCCAGCATCAGCGTCAACATGCACACCGGCACCAAGGATGAAGCAACAAGCTTTATGTATTCCTCCGGCAAGCAGGGCAAGCTGAGTCTGAAAATCGGCGGCGGTATCGAAAAGGTACGCAAGCTCGACAGCGGTGTCTATAAAAACTACTCTAAAAATACAACGACCGGTGCAGTTACTTCAACCGATGCCAGCAGCACCAACATGTATGGCACACGTCGCTTTTTGAACACCGGCCTGAGCTATGCTTTTGATGATAACCATAGCCTTGATTTTGATATGAACTTCATGCGTGAGCAGCTCAAAAGCTTCTCTTGGAACAGCATGGGCTCCGATTATACCAACAAAGGCAGCATGGCTGTTTTTGTAGCAAAGCAGGCAGCGGCAGGCGCAGTTGCCAAAGCCCTTGCCAATCAGGGACTGACAAGTGATATGCCGGCTTATGCAGCAGCCTATGAGGCTATGTATAACAAAATGTATCCCATGATGCTGGCGCAGATGCAGCAAAAATACGGCGATATGGCTATGCCGGAAAAATATCCCATGCTTTCCTCTCACTTCTATGATAATACCCGTTCCGATTACAGCTTAGGCTATAACGGCAAGGACGGTAAGCATGATTATAATTTCCGCACCTATTTCAGTGAGCTGCGCAAGGACAATACCTCTTGGTATAAAAATCTGAATACCAATGCCGACAAGTTTGTTGACTTTGACCAAAATAATTACAAGCAGCTCGTTGTCGAAGGCAAGGATTCCTACAAAATGGATGACAACAATACACTGACCTTCGGTGCCGAATACAAAAAGGATATCATGAACGGTACGCATCTGAAGGGTCGCGGCACTGACCAACATGATGTAACCGTCAACGGCAAGAGCAAGACCTCATCTGAGGTATCCTCGGAAACTGCTGCCGTATATCTGCAGAACGAATGGAATATCGGCGACAAGCTGCTGCTGATTCCCGCAGTACGCATTGACCACCATGATTCCTTCGGCACCCACACCTCTCCGAAGCTAGGCGCAACCTACAAATTAAGCGAAAATGCCCGCGTGAAAGCAAACTGGGGCAAGGGCTACCGCGCACCGACTTTATACGAACTGTATTCTCAGATGGAGAAGGTTGGCATGGCACCGATGCCGGTAAATGTTATCGGTAACCCCGACCTGCAGCCGGAGGAAAGCACCAACTTTGACTTTGGCTTTGAGGCCGAAAAGGGCAAGGTCAATGGCAAGGTAACCTATTACCATAACAAGATTAAAAATATGATTGATGGCGGTGACTATGATCCAGATAAGCTGGCGCAGAATATTATCTGGAGTAAATATATCAACCGCGGTGAGGTAGAAATCAAAGGCTTGGAAAGTGAAATTGGCTATAACTTCGATGAGCACTGGAGCGTAAGAGGCGTTTACAACTATCTGGATGCCAAGGATCTGGAAACCGGTGACCGCCTGGCCTACAGAGCACGCCACAACGGCCTGATTCAGCTGACCTACACTGATGCCAAGGAAAATCCGCTGACCGTAAATCTGTATAACAGATATTACTTCAACTATCATCAGAGCAACACTGACGGCTATCAGCAGGATTATTCCTACAGCACCACCGGTCTGACTGTCAGCAAGCAGTTCAACAAAAATTACCGCGTTTATGCCGGTGTAGATAATATCTTTAATAAATCCTTCCTGTATGATACCTATCATACCTACAGCATCGACGGCCGCACCTGGCGTGTCGGCGCGGAAATGACCTTTTAATTGACTTAGAGTTTTGATTCCATAATATACAGCATACTGCTCCTTTATGTACTTTGGGGAGCAGTATGCACCTCCTGTAAAAGTACGACAGCATTTGTAGATTTGTGAGGAAAATATGCAGGCAATAACAGATTTGATAATGTACTTTCATAAGGGCGGACTGGTTATGTGGCCGTTGCTCGCCTGTTCTATAACTGTGATAGCAATCGCCATTGAGCGGTTTATATATTATAAGAGCGTGGACAGCGGCGCTGTCTTTGCCTCTCACTATTGCGCCGCCGTGCGCAGCGGTGATTTTGCTGTGGCGACGGAGTTGGCGCGCAAGGGCAGCGGTCAGTGCGCGCAGATGCTTGCCGATGTGGCGGCAATTGCAGGCGGTAAGGCAGAAAAGAGCGCCTTCCTCGAAAGCCGTGCCGGCATTTTTATGGCGACGCTGCGCGATAAGCTGGATTACCTGGGCATTATCGTAACGATGTCTCCGCTTCTGGGACTGCTGGGCACTATCGTGGGCATGATCGGTGCCTTCAGTATTTTCAACGTAGAAGCGGGTGCGCCGATGGCGATTACCGGCGGCATCGGTGAAGCGCTGATTGCAACGGCGACGGGCTTGTGCGTAGCTATTCTTTCGCTGTGCGCACATTCCTATTTCGCTCACCGTATGGACAACATAATTACGGATATGGAGCAGTGCTTCAGCGCGCTGCTGGAGGCTGAAACAAGGAGAGCAAGATCATGAAGCTGCGAGATGTGCGTAACAGGAAAACGCCGCCGCTGATGATTGTCCCGATGATTGATATTATGTTCTTCCTGCTGGTCTTTTTTATGCTGAGCACGATGTATATGATTGACCTGAAAACGATTCCGGTGAAGCTGCCGCAGGCTAAAAATGCGGCTACAGATACCACGACAACCTTCGCCGTGACGATGAAGGCCGACGGCAGCATTTATCTTGGTGATGCCCAAACGGATGCGGAGGCCTTAGCGCTGCAGGCAGGTCTGGAGCAGAAGAAGAACAAAAACTTCGCCGTTGTCATCCGTGCGGAAAAGGTGCTGGAGTACGGCGAGGTGATTAAGCTGGTAGATAAGCTGAAGGGTGCAGGCGTAGCACGCTTCGGTCTGGCGACGGATGGCGGTAAGTAACGATGAAGCAGATAGAAAAGCTGCAGGCGAAGGCACGTCAGCGCTTTGGCTTTTGCGGTTCACTGATAATACATTTTATATTGTTCGTCGCACTGGCGTTTTCCGGCGTCTTTGCTATGCAGCCGCCGGTTGCGGATGCTGACACCGTTGTGTTCTTTGATGCTGGCGGCGGAGGCGGAGGTGGCGCCGATGAAGCTGTCGCTGATGCTGCCGACGATGGCGAGGAGCAGGTGGAGGAAGTCGTGGAGGAAGAAACGATTACTCTGCCTGATGGCAAGATAGAGCATAAGCAGGTTGTGAAGCATGTGCCTGCAGGTGCAAAAAAAGGCAGCGGCAGTGGCAGCGGCGGCGGTCACGGAACAGGCCATGGCACAGGCACCGGCAGCGGTATTGGTGCAGGCAGCGGCAGTGGCAGCGGTGGCGGTCACGGTGCGGGACACGGCACCGGCGTCGGCGATGGTGTCGGCCCCGGCATTGCGCGCAATCCCAAGGTACCTCCGCGCGTAGCCTCAACTGCGGCTCCTGTATATCCGCAGGCGTTGCGTGATGCGGGCATCGGCGGGCGCGTTGTCGTGCGTGGCGTTATAGGCACTGATGGGCGCGTAGAAAGCGCCGAAGTAGTGCGTTCCAGCGGCAATAGCACTCTGGATAACAACGCCCTCAGCGCCTTTTACAAATGGCGCTTCAGTGCTGCCAAAAACGACGCCGGCCAAAAAGTACGCTGCTACTTCGTACAAGGATTCCCGTTTGTAATTGAATATAAATAATAGGCTTGCATGCTAAACTTGGCATTAGGTTTCAGAACGTAACCCTTGGCGCTGCGCAGACCGGAACGGACGACGGGCTCGCAAGCACATCGATGTCAAGAGAACTGCGCTCGCAACGGACAGGCACAGGAATTTTTCGCTGGAGTGTTGACGCATCCTGCGGACGCACGTCATGCAAAAATCAGCGACGTGAAAAATTCTGCGAATCCAGTCGCCGGAATCCGGCGGAGCAGCCGTTAAGGGCGTTTTTTGGATACTTTTTGCCGCCCCGGGCAAAAAGTATCATAGCACACAAGCGTAAGGAAGCAGACTATCCTTCGCATTACGTATCAGTACATCAACCATCTGCTCAAACAAACAGCACACCACCCTCGGCGCTGCGCAGACCGGAACGGACGACGGGCTCGCCAAAACTACGATGTTAAGCGAACTGCGCAAGCAACGGACAGGCACAGGAATTTTTCGCTGGAGTGTTGACGCATCCTGCGGATGAACGCCACGCAAAAATCAGCGACGTGAAAAATTTTGCGAATCTAGTCGCCGGAATCCGGCGAAGCAGCCGTTAAGGGCGTTTTTTGGATACTTTTTGCCGCCCCGGGCAAAAAGTATCATAGCACACAAGCGTAAGGAAGCACACCAATTCATAAATAATAATAATACCCATAAGGAGAAAAACATGAGAAAAATAGCAATCTACGGTAAAGGCGGCATCGGCAAATCCACCACCACCTCTAATTTATCCGCAGCCTTCGCATTAAAAGGCTACAAAGTAATGCAAGTAGGCTGCGATCCTAAAAGCGACAGCACCAAAAACCTCATGGAAGGCAAACGCATCCCCACAGTATTAGAACAACTGAAAGCAAAAGGCGAAGCCTTGAAATTAGAAGACATCGTCTTTGAAGGCTTCGGCGGCGTCCTGTGCGTAGAAGCCGGCGGCCCCACCCCCGGCATCGGCTGTGCAGGCCGCGGCATTATCTCTGCCTTCGAAAAGCTGGCCGAGCTGGAGGCCTTTGAAACCTACAAGCCTGACATCGTTATCTATGACGTCTTAGGCGACGTAGTCTGCGGCGGCTTCGCCATGCCCATTCGCGGAGGCTATGCACGCGAGGTATTCATCGTATCCTCCGGCGAAATGATGGCCCTCTACGCGGCAAGCAACATCGCTCAGGCCATCAAAAACTTCGGCCGTCGCGGTTACGCACGCTTGAAGGGCATCATCCTCAACGCCAAAAACATTGAGAACGAGCAGGAGCTGGTAGCCAAGGCTGCTGCAGAAATCGGTACCGAGGTTGTGCAGTACGTACCGCGCAGCGGCGATATCCAAATCGCCGAAAATCAGGGCGGCACTGTCAGCGAATTTGTCGAGGACTCACCGATGGTACAGGTATACAACGAATTAGCCGAGCGTGTGCTGGCTATGAGCGAAGACGAAGAAGAATAGGAGGCAGTACATGGGCTTAAAGGAAGATGCAATGTGGAAGATGGTCGAAAAAATGGGCATGCCCAAAAGCGCCATCGAAGCCATCAAGGCCAAGCAGAAAAACGGCGACAAGAGCGCTATGCCCGACATGGGCAAGATGATGAGCATGATGCAGGCCATGAAGGGTGACAAGAAGGATGAAATGCGCAAAATGGCTGAGAAAATGGGTATGCCGCCGCAGGCTGCAGGCATGGACGGCAACGAAATCTTAGGCCGTCTGAATCGCCTGAGCAAGGTGCAGACAATCAAGGATGTGCCCCAGCTCACAACAGCGCTGTTCCCCGGCACTCACTGCCCGTTGATGGGTGCGGCGATGGTGGCAGGCGGTATCGACGATTGCCTGCTGGTAATCGTAGGCACGGACGAATGCAGCTATTACACCAAAAGCCTCACCATCAACGAGCGCTACGGCGGTATTGCGGGACGCTGCGTTTCCGTAGTGCTCGACAGCCATGACGTGACCTTCGGAAGCACCGAAAGCATGCATAAGGCCTTCAAAGAAATAGTGGCGGAATATCAGCCGAAATGCGTGATGCTCGTCACCACCTGCGTAATTGAGGTAATCGGCGATGATTACGACGCCATTGCCGCAGAGCTGACGAAGCAGTACAATATTCCGGTAATGGCTGTGCACACCGAGCACTTTAAGTGCGAGGATCACTTCCCCGGTCTGGAGCGCGCCATCACTGCCTGCGCCGCAATGATGCAAAAGCAGGACTGCGACGGCAGTGTCAACGTTCTGGGACAGCGCATGGGCAACTTTACCGATACGGAGCTGCACGCATTTTTAGCGGCAGCAGGCGTCAAACTGGGCGTACAGCTGCCCAGCGGCTGCACTGCCGAGGAAATCCGCCGTGCTCCCGCAGCGAAGGTGAACATCGTCGTGCATGATATCGCGCTGCCGTTGGCGCAGGCTATGCAGGAGCAGTACGGCATTCCTTACGTTTACTTCAACCGCTTCGCAGCGCCGGAAAAAATCCTGCAGACCTATCAGCATCTGTTTAATTATCTGGAGCTGCCGTTGCCTGCGGAGATTGGCGCTAAATTTGAGGAATGCAAGGAATTGGAGCAGAAGGTGCTGCCTGACGTCAAGGGCGTGCCCTATATCTACGGCAATACGCAGTATGACTGCTTTGAGCTCAACAGCTATCTGTGCAGCCTGGGACTGGTGCCGCAGCTGATTCAGAGCAATAAGCTGAGCGAGACTAATTTTGCTGATATCGAAAGCATTCTGGCGCAAACCGACCCGTACATCTGCAAGGCGGCAAATATTGCACCGCTGCAATACGTTTACGACATACTGCATCCGTGGTTCTATATGGGCCATGAGTTCGGTGAACGCCTGCGCCGCAAGGGCATTGCCCTGCTGCACAGCGACCCGGCAGGCAAGATGCTGGGCTTTGAATGCAGCAGCTTCATGCTGCAGGCAGTGGCGAAGGCTGTAGCCGACGCAAAGAAATTCAGAGAGGAGGCCGGCCTGTGAGCTTAGTAAGATTTTTACCGACACCATCGGACAGAATGGGAATTATCTGGAGCCTTTTGGCCGTACAGGGAGCCATCGTGCTGGAGTACGGCCCTGCCGGCACCACGCACTACAGCATGGGCTTATACGGAGGCTTGGGCCTGCGCTTTCAAAACCGCCTCTTCACCACGCATATGAGCGAGGATGATGTTGTCATGGGTGACGTAACACGTCTGGAGGAAGCAATTATCGAACTGGATAAAAGCTATGCGCCGAAGGTTATCTTCGTTGTTGCCTCTTCCGTAACTGCCGTCATCGGCACCGATATCAAGGGTGTGTGCCGTTATATGCAAAACGAGGTCGAGGCTAAGCTTGTGGCCTTCGAGCAGGGCGGCTTCCGCGGTGATTACAGCGTCGGTCTGGCGGAAACCTATAAGCTGCTCGTGCGCAATCTGCCAAAGAAGGACGTAGCGCAGGAGGCAGGCGTGTACAACATCATCGGCGCCTCTGCGTGGCGCTACCGCATGGCAAGCGACATTTGGGAGATAAAGAGCCTGCTAGATGAAGCGCTGGGACTGCGCTGCAACGCCTGCCTTTGCTGCGACACCAGCGTTGACGAGCTGCAGGCCATGGGCAAGGCACAGGTAAATATTGTGCTGGGCAACGAAGGTCTTGCCGCTGCCAAATATCTTGAAGAAAAGTTCGGTACGCCATATGTTTATGCCGTTCCCTACGGCTACAGCGGCACCGTAAGCTTTTTGGAGCAGGTAGGCGCAGCAGTTGGCAAAGCTCCTGAGCCCATAGTGCTGATGCGCATCAAAATGAAGGAAAAGGGCATGTCCATGCTCAGTATGTATGCCATGATGGGCGGCAGTAAGCCAAGACAGGCCGCAGTTAAGGGTGATTATGATCTGGTGCAGGGTGTGAGCACTTTCCTGGCGCAGGCAAGCATCAGCGTAACGCACAAAATGTGCGCGCACAGTTTGAAGGCCATCACCGAGCCGGCAGCAGACGTAGAAGCCTGCGCCGAGGAGGGCGAATGGCTGCAGGAAATCCGTGAGTTGCGCGACACGCTGCTTTTTGCGGACGATGTGGCGCTCACGCAGGCAGATGCAAGCAACACGAAGGTGCTCATCAGCGCGCCGTTTATGAATGGCGTAGTGGCAACACACCTGCCGTTTATGGGCGAAAAGGGTGCTGATTTCCTGTTGGAGCAAATCCAGGGATATTATCAAAAGTAAAGTTTAAAGTAAAAGGAGGACACTATCATGAAACAAATTCCTGTAATTTTTTGGACCGGTACCGGTAACACACAAATGATGGCTGACGCTGTTGCAGAAGCAATCAACGCTGCCGGTGCGGAGGCTGTTGTAAAAAATGTCAGCGAAATCACTGCTGACGAGGCTGCAGGCTATGATGCTCTGGCATTGGGCTGCCCGGCAATGGGTGCAGAGGTGCTGGAGGAATGCGAATTCGAGCCGTTCTTCACTGAGCTGGAAGGCAAGCTGGCAGGCAAAAAGGTAGCGCTCTTCGGCTCCTATGGCTGGGGCGGAACCTATATGCAGGATTGGGAAGCACGCGTTAAGGATGCGGGTGCGACACTTGTAGCTGACGGCGTACTGGCGCTGGGTGCTCCCGATGACGAAGCAATGGCCAAGCTGGCGGAAGCAGGCAAGCTGCTTGTCGAATAAGGCTTAAGCAACACAAAAAACTGCCTTTCAATTTTCAGAAGGGCAGTTTTTTAGTGAAGCGCTTGCGTTATAGCAATTGGCAAATAACTCGCTTTATGATATTATTTAAGAACACATCCTATTGACTTTATACCTGCTATATAGTGTAGACTGTATTATCATAAAAGAAAGTATATAACGTCGCGGCAGCGTTTTACACCAGGCACATCGGCAAAAGCTGCTGCCCGCGCTTTAGAATATATATGAATAGAGGATAGGAAAGCTTTATGTTCAAAACATTTCTCAGCTATTATAAACCATATAAGGGCATTTTGCTCTTTCTTGTGATAGGCTCGCTGCTGCGCGCACTGCTCGAGCTGTTCTTTCCCTATGTAGTGAAGCTGATGCTGGAACAGCAGCTGCCGCTTAAGAATCTGCCGCTGCTCCTTGAATGGTCGGCGGCACTGCTTGCCATGTATCTGGTAAACTTCGGCATGCATTTCAGCATCATCTACTGGGCGCAGTCCATGAGCTATTCCATGGAACGCGACATGCGCCGCGATTTGTTCAGCCATCTGCAGAAGCTGTCCTTCGGCTTTTACGATAAAAATAAAAGCGGTCAGCTGCTTTCGCGCCTCACAAGCGATTTGAGCGAAATTAACGGCTTCGCAGGCAATGCACCGATTGATCTTATCGTCTGCGGGCTGACGATGGTCGGCACGATGGTTATTCTTATTTACATGAATCCTATGCTGGGCAGCCTTATTGCCTTCCTGCTTTTGGTGAAGGCAGTGCATACCGTTTTCGTCAACCTGCGCATGAAAAAGGCCTTCTTTGCCAATCGTGTGGCAATGGGCGAGGTAACGGGCAAGGCTGCGGAAAGCATTAACGGCGTGCGTCTGATCAAAGCCTTCGCCGGTGAGCGCAGCGATATGGCGCAGTTTATGGAAAAGGCGGATGCCTATCTGAAAGTATGCAAAAAATCCTTCAAAATAACATCTTATTTCGTCGGCAGTATGATTTTCTTCAGCAACTTTATCAATGTGGCGATATTAGTAGTGGGCGGCCTGCTGATAAATCAGGGGCTGATGAGCTTCGGCGAGCTGGTGGCCTTCTTCCTCTACGTGGGCCTGTTTATGAAGCCGCTGATGCAGCTTTTAGGCTTCATTCAGGTATATCAGCGCGGTATGGCAGGCTTCAAGCGTTTTTATGAGCTGCTGCAGGAAAAGCCCGAGATTGTTGATGCACCGGATGCTAAAATCTGCCCGCCCTGCAAGGGTAACATCACCTTTGATAACGTCAGCTTTGCCTATGCTGACGGCAGACCTGTTATCCGCAATCTTTCTCTAAGCGTGGCAGCAGGTGAAACCGTGGCCTTTGTGGGCGCTACGGGAGCAGGCAAAACAACCATTGCCAGCCTTTTGCTGCGCTTTTATGAGCCTCAAAGTGGCAGAATCTTACTAGATGGCTGCGATATCCGTGAATTTACGCAGGAATCGTTGCGCAGGCAAATCGGCCTGGTGCAGCAGGATGTCTTTCTCTTCGGCGACAGCGTGCGCTACAACATAGCCTACGCCAAACCGGATGCGACAGCGGACGAGGTGCAGGCGGCAGCGAAGGCTGCGGCGGCGGATGAGTTTATTCAAAAGCTGCCTGCTGGCTACGATACCGAGGTGGGTGAGCGCGGCGTGAAGCTGAGCGGCGGCCAGAAGCAGCGTTTGGCGATTGCGCGTGTCTTCCTCAAAAATCCTCCGGTAGTAGTGCTGGATGAGGCTACAAGCGCGCTCGACAATATTACGGAGCAGCAGATACAAAAGGAGCTCGACGAGCTGGCGGTAGGACGCACCACGCTGATTATTGCGCACCGTCTTTCCACCATCCGTCATGCGGACAAGATTGTGGTGCTTGACGAGGGCGCTGTTGCGGAGTGCGGCAACCATGAAGAGCTGCTGGCGCGCAAAGGGCATTATTATAATTTGTATCAGAAGGGGTAAAGCAGAGGCTTGCGGATGCAGGCGTACTGCAGAAGATAATAAAATAGCGCATGCTGTTGCTAAAGCGTGCGCTGAGAATACAGAAAACCCATGTCTTGCCGATTTCTGTAGTGACCCCAAAAAGTTAGACTTTTATTACGCAACAGAATTTAAAATTTGTTGCGTATTTTTTATGCAACAAAACTAAGCCTGTACTCTACAGGACTCATCCAATTAAGTTTAGACTTAATTCTATATTTGTTGTAATAAGTAATATATTTTTCTATTGCATTTTTTAATTCATCATAACTGTAATAAACTACACCATAATACATTTCCTGCTTTAGTACGCTGAAAAAATTCTCCATGACTGAATTGTCATAGCAATTACCTTTGCGTGACATACTCTGAAAAATTTTATTCTTCGTTAGCATTTTGTTATAAACTTTCATTTGGTACGCCCAGCCCCTGTCGGAATGGAACGTCCTTCTGTACTTGCAATCATTAGTAGCTTCTATAGCTTGCGTCAATGCAGAAACAATAGCTTGTGAAGATGGTTTTCGACTAATACTATAGCTTATAATTTCACTGTTATACATATCCATAAACGGATCAAGATACAATTTTTTAATGACCATTCGACCACTTTTATCTACTTCGTAATATTTAAATTCGCTTGTATCTGTTGTGATTTTCTGATGCAATATACTTGTTCTAAATCGTCTATGAATCCTGTTTGGTGCTACCTTGCCAACCTTTCCTTTGTACGAGCTATATTTTCTGCTTTTACGTGTAAATGATGATACCTGAGACTTTAGCTTCTGCATAATTCTTTGAACCCGCTTCTTGTTTACATGATAGCCTAGTTTTATAAGCATACCATGCATTCTGCGATAACCAAAGTCTTTATGCTCTTTATGCAGTTCTGTAATCTTTTCTTCCAGCTTCTGGTTGCGCGGCTGTCTGTTAAAACGCGTTTGCCAATACATATAGGTTGCTTTAGGAAACTTAACTACTGCGAGAATATCCTTTAATCTGAAGGCTCCTCGGAGGCTGTGGATGATTCTCGCTGTTTTTTCAGAAGAGTTTCATCTTCCAAACGCAGCCTCCTCAATTCTTTTAAATAGGCATTCTCAATCCTTAACTTCAGTAATTCATCTTCAAGCTGTCTTATGCGTTCTGTGCTAACATCACTAACGTTAGTTTCAGTATTTGATTTTAATTCTTCTTTAGGTAATTTCAAATCTTTCTTACGCCCTTTCTTCTTAGGTCTCAAAGCATCTGCACCTGCAATACGAAAATCATTTACCCAACGTGCGATTAGCGACGGATTGAGTATGTTCTCTTGCAGAGCAAGCTGTTGATATGAAACCTTTGTTGTCATATATAATTCTACAACAGAAAGCTTCTTTTCGAAAGAATAGGTTTCATTTTTCCTAGAACGAAACAAGCCTTTATCTCCAAAAGCATTATAGTTATATACCCACGTTTTTATACTTTTAATTGCAGGTATACCATACTTTTTAGCTAAAGTTTTGTACCCGACCTCTTCGTTTAGATATTCCAGGACTATTTTCTTCTTTAGTTCAAAACTGTATTTTGCCATTAAAAAACCGACCTCCTAAAATTAGATTTTGATATGTACCCCCAATACTGGACACCCAGTATTGG
>UMIM01033457.1_pt1 | contig 22486 bp, 16 predicted proteins | sample 1965831 | NCBI WGS metagenome assembly UMIM01 (sample SAMEA4836125, study PRJEB28245) | human gut metagenome | biome: gut microbiome; material: fecal sample | place: Denmark | collected 2008 | reverse complement strand
TCGTGCTATATCTGTTTCCGTAGCATGAGTTTTCAATCGTGTGCCAATTCTTTCAATCAGTATGTCATGCCTTTCTATCAGAAGTTCTGGCAACGTGCGTGTGTCGGCTTTGCGTCCTGCGGTCTTTGGCTGTTCTTCCTGCAACATATCTGTTTCTTCCTCGTCCATGTCTTCATCTTCTTCTATTGCCCATTCCACGAGAGAGTTTTCCTCAATGGCTTTCTGTTGCTTCCTGAATACTTGCCAGTCCTCTTTGGTTCTCATGCCATTGGCGATGCTTTTTCTGATAATGAATTTGACCATGCCGGAAACAAGCCATTTGTATAAGGTGGGAATATCCTTTCTTTTGGTCAGTTCCTCACCCTGTTCCACCATGCACTCATAGCTTCGTCCGTAATAGAGCCATGCAAGCATGGCAGGAACAATGCTTCTCTTGTTCGGGGTATGAAACTCATTTACTATCTTCTCGGCAAGGTCTGATTGTAAAAGAACATTTTCCAGTTCCTCGAAATCAGGGTTTCTATCATCACCTATTCTCTTGCGTGCTGCTTCTTTATATTTGGGAACAAGCCTTACAGCCGTATTGAAAATATTGAAGAATCCTTTGAACTTCTTGTCGTTCATTTCTTCTACGAAATCGGCATATTCATCCGGATGGCTGTCGAGCCATTCCTTTATCAGTCTTTTGAAATTATCATATTCTTGTTGTCCCATACAAGTATCAATCTAATAGTTTTACAAGGTCTTTCTTCATTTCTTCGTCAATATCCCTGTATCGTCTGAAAGCTTTACTTCCCTCCTTGTGTCCCGACAGTGCGGAAACGAGGTTCGGGTCTTTCACTTTTTTATAGATATTGCCGATAAATGTACGTCTTGCCAGATGGCTGCTTGCCACTTCATAAATTGGTCGTTTGATTTCGTTGTGCGTCAACGGATCTAAGATTGTTACGATGCGGTCAACTCCAGCCAACTTGAATATCTTTTTTATGGCGTCATTGTACTTTTGTTCGGATATGAACGGCAACAGTTTCCCCTCATATTCTTTGTAGCGTTCAAGGATTTCTTTCGCCTTGTCGTTAAGTGGAACGCGTACCGTAACCGGATTCCCCTCTTTGGTTTTCTTGGGAATATACTCTATGGCTTCATTGACCACATTTAGTTTGGTCATTCGGTACAGGTCGCTCACCCTACATCCTATCAGTGTCTGAAATATGAATATATCCCTTTGTATTGCCAATTGTGGGGTGGCAGAAAGGTCTGCATTAAAAATCCTGTCCCTTTCTTCGAGTGTTATATAATAAGGTGTGCCGTATGTACACTCTTCTATCGGAAACTTGTCGAAAGGTCTGTTTGTGGTGCATTTGTTATCGAAGCACCACAGGAAGAATGTGCGTATTCTTGAAAAACAGTCTATCAGCGTGTTCTTGCTTCTGGGCTGTGGTGTCCTCTTTTCGGGAATGGCTTCATAAATGCTCGGGTAAAGTTCATAGTACTGGTATTCGTTCTGAAAGAAATCCCACATATCCCGAAGCGTGTCAGGTGTTACCAAATCCACGTCAAGGATAAAGTCCTTTTGCCCTCTCTTTGTTGTCCTTACATATAGTTCATAACGCAGTAAGGCTCTTTTGACAACCCGGAAATTTTTCTTTCGTACTTCCGACAAAGGGTGCTTGTTTAGAAATTCATCGAATAGTTCTCCAATGGTAGGCTTGATAACTACTTCCTCCGGCAGAAAATATTTTTCAGGATGGTAAAATTTATCAAGTGTTGTTTTTAGCCATTCTTTGTCTATTGCTTCCTTTTCTTGTTGATATACCTTCTCGATATAGGTTTTCAACTGGCGTATCTCTTCATTTATATGGGTACGCATTTCTTCATTACAGACAGCTTTCGTTTTTACACATTCGTCTTTATCATCCCATAGATTGGGATTGATAGCCAACTGAGTAGGAGCAACGGAGTCTAACTGCCTTCCGTTTCTAAAGCGTACATAGATTGTAGCCATGGATTCTGTATCATATCGCTTGGCTGCTTTTTTAATGATAAAGGTTACTTTCATAGACTTACAGGTTGAATTTTACTCTGCTGCAAATATAAGTATTTTCCCCACATTTTCCCCACGTCTGCTGAATATTTTGCAATTCGATTAACTTGGATTAAAATTTAATTAGATTGTAACACATTGAAATATAGTGTAATTGCAGTATTTTTTGCATTTTTCTTTTTCCCTACATTTTCCCCACTTTAATTATTTCAAATGCGGGTCTGGGTACCACAAGAAGCTAAGCAACTGAGAAATCAATGCTTAGCTTCTTTTATTTTATCGAAACTTTCCCTTCATTTTCCCCACAAGTACAAAAATACGGTAGTAAGTCATTGTTTTCTTTGGCTACGCAATACAAATATACTACCTTTGAAAAGATATAAATCCTATTAAATAAGAGTCCATGGAACAAGATGTTTGGCAAGAGATTGAACAGTTATACCAAAAGTTTCGGCAACTTGGTATCAGTGAAGCGGTGGACTATGAGAAGTACTACCTCTATTCTCTGATTGCCCATTCTACAGCGATTGAGGGTTCAACACTTACTGAAGCGGAGGCACAAATGCTTTTTGATGAGGGGCTGACTGCCAAAGGAAAGCCGCTGGTATATCACTTGATGAATGAGGACTTAAAGAAGGCATACGAACTAGCCAAAGAGGAGGCCAAGCGTAAAGAACCAATCACCTCGCCATTTTTGCAAAGATTGAATGCAACGCTGATGCGTACTACAGGCAGCATACACAATGTGATGGGGGGCTCCTTTGATTCTTCCAAAGGAGAATTTCGTTTGTGCGGTGTTACGGCTGGTGTGGGTGGCCGTTCTTATATGAGTTATCAGAAAGTTCCTGCCAAAGTAGATGAACTTTGCGCTTTATTACAGGAAAAGCAAAAGACAGTGGGAACATTCCGGGAACAATACGAACTAAGTTTCAATGCTCATCTTAACCTGGTGACTATTCATCCGTGGGTCGATGGCAACGGAAGAACTGCCCGCTTGCTGATGAATTATATTCAGTTCTGCTACAACCTCTTTCCGACCAAGATATTCAAGGAAGACAGGGAAGAGTATATTTCTGCTTTACGGCAATCACAGGAAGAAGAAATAAATCAGCCTTTTTTAGGCTTTATGGCCGGTCAATTAAAGAAATCGCTCTCTTTGGAAATTGAACGATTTAAGACTTCTCAGAAGAAAGGGTTTAGCTTTATGTTTTAGTTGCTTCGTGTAGTTTGTACATGAAGAGAACTCTGCTATAGTATCATTAAAGTCCAATCAATGATAAAATTTATCTTCATTGTTGGCTAATATGCTGTCAGATTTATCAGTCTCATCTTGATGTTTTTTAAGGTTAAACGTTTCAATGTCTGACAGGAAAGAGAATTTTTTTCTTTTTAGTCATTTAAGTTGTTAGAATATAGAAGCAACTGGTCGTAAAAAAATCCCTGATGAAAGGAATGTGGGTAATTTTTCTGTTCAGTTCTCGTGGCAACAATCCAAATTTTATTTTGTAGTGAGGATTGACCAACCATAGTTTCCTGTTTTGAATGCGTAGGTTTGTGTTTTTCATTAAACTTTCAAATCCTTCTATTGATATACGTGTCTGCTTGATAGAAAGCAGTTCTTGAATGCAGTCATTATCTTCTCCAAACACTTTTAATAAAAGTCGGTATGCAGCTGTAGGGAGGAGATGAATAAAAGGGAGATGCGATAGAATTTTGCTCCTGCAAATTTGTTGATGCCCTCCAAATGGCATCTGCCACGCTGGGAACGACATGAATACAATGCCCTGCGGTTTTAAAAACTTGCTCAAAGTAGCTAGAAATAACTCTTTTTGAGGAATATGTTCAAGCACATCATGGCAGATGATGATATCGAAACTCCATTCCATTTTATCCAGTAGAAAGATATCTTGTGCAATAAATGTACCTTTGGCATGGGCTGTGTGAAAGAATGTTTTTGCTTCTTTAATCCGGCTTGCTGCGATGTCAATCCCAACTGTATTGCATCCCATTTCAGCGAAAGGAAGCAAATTGCCTCCTTCCCCGCAACCAATCTCCAGCACTTTTGTTCCTTTCTCCACCGGATGCCATTGTTGGATGTAAGGTATGAAATAATTCTTACTGGTGATAGAAAGTTCCTTGAAATAAATAATCCTGTTCTGATGACGCGCTTGCATGAAATAATATTTGTTTGAGTTACTTTTCTATCACTACGATAAGCTATTCCATGAAAGGCTGCATGAGGCTCAGTGTTTTTTTACCAAGACAGACGGATTCCTATAGGCAATGCTACCTGGAAAGGCTTTTCTGTCCGGATAGTTTCTATACTATGCTTAGTCTTGAAATAGTAATGTAAATTAGGTTCTGCATAGATTCCGATAGAGGGAGTTATCTGGTATTGTACTCCTATACCCAAATTTGTCGACCATTGTATAGGTGGTTGTATGTAGCTTTTCCGGTCAGAAATGATTTTCCCGTTTTCATCGGATACGATTTCTTCTGAGGTTGCCTTTATGGGAATGTCCAAGGTTACTCCGGCAGACAGATAGAAGGAGAACTTCTGTCGGCTTCCTACGTTGAACAGACCTTTCAGTGGAATCCCGATATAATTGATTTTTTGCGTTTCTTTCCAATGGGAATCGGTGATAGTTGTAAAATCAGCGCGCAAATATGTATACCGTAAACCCGTTTCAATGCCCCAACGTTCATTGATTCTCTTGTGCAATGAAAGGGACAAGGTTATAGGAATGTGATAGTAAGATTTTTTTGTTACTTCTTGCGGTTTTTCGGACGAAATACCTCCTGGAATCATCATCTTTTGAGTATTTGTCTGCCTGTTGACGCCTGAAACCGACAAGGCCAGTGACCAATTCTTTCTGTTCTCGGTACCTTGTCTTATTTCTTGTTTTCTACTCATTGGAGGATTGCTTAGCCTTACACTGTCTTTTCTTTCTGTCATATTGTTTGGTGAAATTGTTTCTTCCTCGGGCATTTCTACCTGAGTTGAATCAGAATGTACATAGTGGCAGACTGTTATGTATTTAGGGGCATTATTTGCCGTATCTTTGAATAAAATATCTTTTGATTCTTTTTCTTTTTTAGACTGGGTGATGATTTTTGAAGACGTGTGTACGATTTCTTTTGATTTATAGAACAGAATTTGCAAAAGAAGGACGGATGATAATAGGAACAGGGTTATGACTATATAATAGTGTGCCAGCAGTTTACGGAGCAATACTTTTGCTCTTGACAATTGTGAGGAAGAAGAATGAGGAGCTATATTTAACAGCGAACCGATTTCCTTGTGAGATAATCCTTCCAATACTGCCAGCTTGAAAACTTCACGATAACCTTCCGGTAAAGTGTCTATCATTTTTCGCATGACGGCATAAGACGGAAAGTCTGTTGAATAGGATTGTGCTTGCGGTACCTCGGATTCTTCTATTTCTTCTAAAGAAACGAAGGTGGTTGAATGAGACTGCTCCAAGTATCTCAATGACATGTTTTTCATTATTTTTCCCATCCAGCTTTCCAACTTTTCGGGAGAGCGCAGGGTATGGATGGAGGTAAAAATGACAATGAATCCATCATGCAAGAGGTCGTTGACTGTTTGTTTGTCTGAAATGTATTGACCGCAAATGCGTTTCATTTTGTTTGCATAAGTGGTATAGAGCAAACTTAAAGCCTGCTTATCTCCTTCTTTGCACAGATTCACCAGTTCTTCTTTTGTCATATTTTATTTTCCTATATTTATAGGATAGAAGAACCCGGGGTAGGCTGCATGCGAATTTAGACTTTAACACATTTTATTTCAGGGTACTTTAGTTGTGAAAACTGCCATTCATGGAACTTTTTCAAAAAAGATTCCATACATTTGCAGAAATGGGCAGCGTGAAACCTGTTTTGTGGTAATGTCTCAAAAAGTAGTTTATGGATATATCTGATACTCATACTGAAGGTCTTGGCCAGTCTATGCTTCCGTTTGTCATGCGTGATTTGGTAGATATGGTAATGAAGAAAAAATCATTGCCATTTGAAGATGCCTTGTATTACATATATACAAGTAGTTTGTATAAATCTTTGCTCGATGAGCGTACAAAATTATGGTATTCAGGTACCTTGCTGTTATATGAAATGCTGGAAAAGGAGAAGGCCAAGCGGAAGAAAATGCAGAACAATGATACCCGAATCTTACTTTTCAAACTGTTTTGTTTGGAGAATTATAGAAAAGTGCAGCATTTAAGTGGAGAAGAAACTTTGTTACGGTTTTCCAATTATCAGGTTTTCGAGTTTCTGACTGACAATTTCGAGATGCTTCATACTCAAGACGTTGATTATATTATAGATACTATAACTACTTATATCAATAAAAAGAAATGAAACTATATCACGGTTCTACGGTTATTGTAAAGCACCCGAGTGTGCAGAAGGGACGTAAAGCTACGGATTTTGGGAAAGGGTTTTATACGACAATCAATTTGGAACAGGCTCTTCATAAATCCTTTTCAGTGCCTCCGTCACTTGGGTTATGGAAATCAGGCTGGTATTGAACGTGGCATGATAATTCCGTGAGTCACCCCATTGCCGGCCGGTGTAATGGAAATAGTGTTCTTTCCGGGACTTGTCCACTTGGGTAATCTTGCCTGGTGCCTGTGCGGCGGAAATGCCATATTCAGAAATGACGCGTTCCGTCTTGGACTTCATGTCGCCGAACAAGAAAATATGGAGGGTGTGCGGGCGGTCTCTCAGGATATAGTCGGCGCATCGTCCGACGATGACACACGGTTTCTCCGCTGCCAGACGGCGGATGACCCGGCTTTGTGCCACGAACAAGGCGTCGTCGTACGACAGACTCTTGTCCAGCGGAGCCTCATAGTCCTGCATGATCATCTGGTAGAGCAGGGCACTAGGCATCTTCTGTTCGTTCTGTGAAATGAATTCTTCACTGAAACCACTTTCCTTGGCTACGAGGGTAATCAGTTCCTTGTCGTAGAAGGTGATGCCTAGCTCTTTGGCCAGTGCTTTACCGATTTGATGACCGCCGCTGCCGTATTCGCGGGAAATGGTAATGACCGGCGGATAGTGTGCTGGTGCGGCAACAGATGAAGTGGCAGGGATACCTGGTTCGGCCAGCCAGTGACGGACGAAGGCCAGGCGGGGCATAATCAGTCGGACGAACGGGCCGGTAATCAGGGCGGCAATCACGGTTCCCTCTCTCACTCCCTCGATGCGGCCCGACAGCGCCCATGAACACAGGATAGCGCAGACTACCAGGGTCACGTCGAAGCAGATTTTGATGTTGCCGAAGTTTTTCTTGAAGCGTAGGGTGGCAAATTGTATGGTATATTCGGCGCTGATCATCGTCACATCGGCTATGACTTCCAGGCAGATTCCGAGAGCCAGTACCACGCAACCGATAACCAGCGAGATGATTTTCATATAATAGGCTTCCGGGGAGAATCCGGCAGTCATCCACATGCCGAGGTCGGTAAAGACAGACAATACGAAGGCCACCGGAAACTGCATGAGGAGTTCCATTTTCCGCTCCATGATGCCTCTTCTTCCCAGCAACAGCAGTTGCATGCCTATCAGTACGAGGGTGAACAGGAAAAAGTACGTACCCAGGCTGACGGGGGTGTGAAGACTGGCTACGTAGGGCACACTCGTGATAGGGGAGGTACCCAGATTTGAACGGGTGATGAGGCTGATACCACATGCGATGATAAAGAGTGAGATACCGAATACCAGGTATCGCCGAAAGAGTTCGGCTTTGTGCTTTTTACGACTTTCTTCCATTAAATGTGACTGTTTTATTTGACGCCGCAAAGATGTTTCATTATTTTTGTTCCTAAATTACATATCAAGACATAAATCATGCAATTTACGCCAGACGACTCAGTGACCGAACAGCGGATTTCTTCAATTGATGCCATGTCGGTCGAGGAAGTGTTCACCAAGGTGACCGGGAGGGAAGAAGTGAACCTGCACCCTCATTGCCACGACCGCCATCAGATAATTTATATCCTTTCGGGGACACTTCATGTGGAAGTGGGAGGGGTCAGCTATTTTGTGACCGACCGTCACCTGGTGTGGATACCCGGAGGAACCTTGCACCGTCTTTCCAGTAACAACCGGCAGATAACCCTGCTGACCAGTTATGTTTGTCTGGAGCATTCCCATGAAGAAGAATTTGCCATTTACCGTACCGATGAACTGATAGCCCGCAACCTGAAGTTCATCAGTACTTTTCACAGCTTGTCCAAGTGGGCTGAACCGGAAATCTTTTCGTTTGCCAGAAGCTTTTTTCAGGTGCTGCCCCGTATCTGTCAGAAAGCCACGTTTCCCACCCAGCCGTTTATTCTGGCAAAGGATAATCGTCTGTTGCCCGTATTGGAATATATGAAGACAAATCTGCATCAGGACCTGACCCTTGAGCAGGTGGCTTCCCATTTTGGATTCTCGGTGCGCAGTCTGACCCGGTTGTTCACCAGTTCGGGCATCCGTTTCGTACACTATCTCAACTACCAGCGTGTGGTGCGTGCCATCGAGATTCTGACCGATAACGTCCTGAACATCGAGCAGACGGCCTACGAGGTGGGATTTAACTCGCCTAACAGCTTCAGCAGGGTGTTCAAGCAGATTACCGGAGAGGCACCTTCGGCTTATTTGCGCAGGCAATAGTGTTTCAGCAGTTTTTTCGTATCCTTTTGCAGATAAGCAAAATTCCTCCTACCTTTGACTCTGGTAATTTATAAACTGAAATCCTATGAAAACAGAATACGAAAAAATGCGCAGTCAGGAACTCTATTATTTTTCCGATCCTGAAATACACGCCAGTCTGATACACGCCAAAAAAGTGTGCGCCCGTCTACAGACGATGACCATTTACGACGACGATTACCGCGAGGTGATGGAAGACCTGATTCCCGATTTTCCGAAGACCACTACCATTTGTCCCCCTTTCCATTGCGATCACGGCAATGGCATAATACTGGGTGAAAATGTGTTCATGAACTACGACTGCATCATGCTCGACGGAGCTTATATCCGCATTGGGAAGAATACGCTGATAGGTCCTCATTGCCAGTTCTACACGCCCCAGCATCCCATGGACCATGTGGAACGCCGTGAGGAGAAGGAAACGTCTTATCCCATTACGGTGGGCGAGGACTGCTGGCTGGGTGGCAATGTGGTGGTATGTCCGGGGGTGACCATCGGCAACCGCTGTATCATTGCGGCGGGCAGTGTGGTAACCCGTGACATTCCCGACGATTCCCTGGCAGCAGGTGTGCCGGCAGTGGTGAAAAAAAGCCTGAAAAAATAATTTGCTTTCTACGGTACATAAATAAAAAGCTCCCCGAAGCATACTCTTTTTTGTCCTGATAAATTCTCTGTACCACACTGTGGCTTTTATATCCCACACTGTGAAATATGTATCCCACAGTGTGGTTTTTGTATCCCACACTGTGGGACAGAGAAAATGCAGGTAGTGAGAGACTTTTTTCATAGACGAGTTTTCCTTTTTATGGGAGAGAATTTAGTGTTTTTTAGGACAAGGTTGGGTGAAAAAACTTAACTTTGTGCGAAACAAACCTTTAGACTATGAATGTAAGACTCTTCTTGATGGTGGGCTGTGTGGCAGGAATGTGTGCTGCTTGTACCCATAAAGGAGCTGGATCCAATACTGATAATCAGATTGTTGTGCATACGCTTATCTTGGAGGCAGACAGTCTGATGCGGAGCGATTCCTTGTTCTGGAATACGCCGGTCGACAGAGCACATCCGCGTGTTTGCATTCATGATGCCTTGATTCGGGAAAAATTGGACAGCGCCATTTCGTTGCGTCCCGACAAGCAGACTTACCTTTTGAAATATACTTATTTACTCCGTAGCTGGCGTCTGCCGGAGGTGTTGTCGTTGCTTCGAGAGATGGACGCCTGCATGCGCGATTCCATGTCGGCAGATTTGCTGAGTCTGAAAGCGGTGTTGGAGGATTATCAAGGAGATTCGGTTGTAGCCCGAAAAGATTTTCTGCGGGCGGATTCAGCCTATGGAGTCAAAGTGCAGGAAGTGGCCCAAGATTCTTTAATGTACGGGTTTGTCCGCTTGGAAAAGGCGTTGAATTTTTCGCTGATGAAGAACGATTTTCGTGTACTCCAGGAGGAAATCACGTTTTATGAACGGGTGAATGGCAAGGCTGTCCACGGAATGGAGCAGTGGAAGAATCTGACAGATAAAAGAGAATATTACCGGCAGGTGTTCGGTCAGCCGGAATGAGCAGGATAAGTAATGGAAATCACGGAACGGATTATCATAGAGCAACTGAAACGGGGAAATGAGGAGGCTTACAGGCATCTTTATCGTCATCATTATGCACTGTTGTGTCACGTGGCCCGTGAGTATGTAGGCGATGATTTTCTGGCTGAGACACTGGTAGGCGATGTCATTTTCCATTTGTGGGAAGTGCGTGCAACACTCGAAATTCAGGTTTCGCTACGGAGTTATCTGGTGCGTGCCGTACGGAATCACTGCATGGATTATCTGGGCTCCAAGAAAGAACGGACGGAAGTGGCTTTTTCTGCCATTCCGGAAGAAGGGGAAATGCGTTACTTGCTGTCGGACGATTATCCGTTGGGCAGTCTGCTGGAGCATGAACTGGAGGAGGAAATTTATCAGGCCATCCGCCATTTACCGGACGTTTGCCGGAAGGTTTTCGTGAAAAGTCGTTTCGAGGGGAAAAAATACGAAGAAATTGCTACGGAACTGAATATCTCTGTCAATACGGTGAAGTATCACATAAAGAGTGCATTAGCCTCCCTTCATGCAGAGCTGGGGAAATATTTGCTGGCTCTTCTGCTGTTTTTTTTCACCTTCAGATAAAAAAATAATGTGTTTCGCCTACCCATGTAAGCGGAATTTTCGTCTCATTTATAGAAACCCTGAAAATGGAAGAAAGAAATTCACATATCGACGAACTGATTGCGGCGTTTTTGAGCGGAGGATTGGACAAGGAAGCGCGCGAGGAATTGGAGGCATGGATAGCCGCTTCCGAAGACAACCGCCGTTATTTCATGCAACAGCAGGAAATTTGGTTTTCTGCCGTGCAGGAAGAAGAACGCACGCGTTACGATGCCGACCGGGCTTTCGAGGTTTTCCGCCAACGGGTGGCCGAACATCGAAGCCCGAAACAGCCGAAGAGGGTTATCGGATGGAAGTCTGTGTTCAAATATGCGGCAGCGGTGTTGGTGGTAGGGCTTGTCTCTTTCTTCTCTTATCAGAAGGGTGAAAGTAACCTGAAAGAGGCCTTGACTCAGGTAGAGGTGGAAGCTCCTTTAGGAGCACAGACCCGTCTTCGTTTGCCTGATGGCACGCTGGTGGTGCTGAATGCCGGTTCCCGGCTGGTCTATCCGCAGGATTTCGGAGTGGACAATCGGGAAGTGGAGCTGAGCGGAGAAGGCTATTTTGAGGTAGCCCGCAACGAAAAGCTTCCTTTTCATGTACAGACGGCTTCTCTTTCTGTCCGGGTGTTGGGTACCAAGTTCAACTTTCGGGACTATCCGAATGATGATGAGGCGGTGGTTTCTTTGCTGGAGGGCAAGGTTGCCTTGGACAACCGTTTGCATGCAGAAGCGGAGATGATTCTGCTTCCGGATGAGCAAGTGACCCTGGATAAGGAAGAGGGGAGGATGCGGAAAAAATCTGCTAAAGTGAGGGAAATCCTGGAATGGACTTCCGGCAGATTGTTCTTTGATGAGATGCCTTTGCCCGAAGTGGCTAAGATTCTGGAACGTAGTTATGGTGTGCATATCACCTTTGCCACGGATTCATTGCGTGATTTCCGTTTCTACGGGAACTTTAGCCGTAGTGAACAAGATATTAAAGATATATTGCAGGCTTTGGTAAAAACTGGAAAAGTACGTTATACGCAAACTGAAAAAGAAATAACCTTATATTAACCGATTGTTAAACACATTAAAAACCTTAAATGTTATGCAAAAAGTAGATTCTTAATTTAACATTTGAAGAAAGGATATAAAAAAACCGGAAGAAAGGGAAGTTCTTCCGGCATACCTTAGTCCTTTCTAACCTGCTAGTTGTAAGATGTATTTCTAAGGAATGTGGCAAAAGTAATAAAACATTCCTTGTAAACATCTTTTATTAGAAGTTTTTAATCTTAAAATCTTAAGCTTATGAATTACAGGAAAAAAGCCATGTTAATGGCCGGAGCTTTGCTATGCCTTAATTTGAGTATATACTCTCAGAGTGTATCGTTAAAGATGAACAATGTTCCAGTAAAAAAAGCAATAGCTGAATTACAAACCAAGAGTGGGTATTCTTTTGTATATATAGCCGGTGATTTGGATACTGACTGTATGGTTTCTGTTAATGCAAATGAATTGAAAGATGCTGTGAATCAGATTCTAAAGGGACAGAATGTATCATACGAGATTCAAGGGAAAAATATTGTTGTTAAGAAAGTGAATCAGCAACAACCGGTTTCAGGGAAAAAGAAAAAAGTTACTGGAGTTGTGAAAGATGTAAGTGGTGAACCAATTATTGGTGCCACCGTAATAGAAAAAGGTACTACCAATGGGACAGTAACAGACTTTGACGGTAAATATACATTGGATCTTTCGGAAAATGGCATACTGTCTATTAGTTATATCGGATATAAAAGTCAGGAATTCGCATCTTCTCAAATTAAATCGGGAACACTTTCTGTTACTTTGAAAGAAGATACAGAAGTGATGGACGAGGTGGTTGTAGTGGGATTTGGTACACAGAAAAAAGTAAATCTAACGGGGTCTGTGAGCGTAGTTGATGACAAGGAACTCCAAAATCGACCGGTAACCAATGCCTCTCAAGCTTTACAAGGTATCGTTCCTGGTTTGCAGATAACTCAGTCTAGTGGTGATTTAAATAGTGCACCTAGTATAAATATACGTGGTGTTTCCACGATTGGTGAAGGGTCAAGCGGTAGTCCTTTGGTGTTGATTGATGGCATGGAGGGTGATTTGAATTCTTTAAATCCACAGGATATTGCGAGTATATCTGTTTTGAAGGATGCGGCAGCTTCTTCTATTTATGGTTCACGTGCTCCTTTTGGTGTGATACTGGTGACTACTAAGTCTGGTTCTACTGGAGGTAAAACACGATTTAATTATAATAATAGTTTTAGATGGGCAACTCCTATCCGAATGACTCATTCAATGAATTCTGTAGATTTTGGAAGCTGGGTGAATGATGCCAACACTAATGGGGGAGGTGGAATTTATTTCTCTAAAGAACGTATGGATAAGATTGTAGCATTCCGCAATGCGAAACCTTATGGTCCTGGAACTCGTATTACAGAAGATGGAACAATCTTGTATGGTATTCCCGCTAAGGCTGATGGATATTGGGAAGATGGATTTGCAGAAGGTATTGACGATGTAGATTGGTTCACTGCTATTTTTAAAACTTGGACTTTTTCTCAAGAACATAATCTGAGTGTGAATGGAGGTAATGAGAAGCTGAACTATTATGTAAGTTTAAACTATTTAGGTCAGGGAGGTTTCATGAATCTTGCGGATGATGGTCTTGACAGATACAATGGAACAGCTAAAATATCTTCGAAGATTGCGGATTGGTTGCAAATGAACTATACGATGCGTTTTACTCGTGAAGATTATTTACGCCCTACAGGTCTTAACGATGCATTATATGATGCCATGGGATGGCCGGTTCTGTCATTGTATGATGCAAACGGTTATTATTATTCTACTCCTTCTCCTTCTTTGGGAATTGCAGAAGGTGGTAAGACGACTCAGCAAACGGATAATATTTATCATCAGTTAGGTTTCTTGATAGAACCCATAAAGAACTGGAAAACACATATTGATTTGAACTATAGAATTAAGAATCAGAATGAACATGTGGATAAACAGATGTTATATAATCATGATGTAAATGGAAATCCGTATGTGTATGACAAGACTTCGTATGTGAGTGAATCTAATCTGAAGGAAAATTACTTTAATGTAAATATTTATTCTGATTATACTTTCTCTGTAAATGATGTACATAATCTTCATGTAATGGTTGGTTTTCAGGCAGAGAACTTAAATCAGAAGTATTATAGTTTGTTAAGGAACGGGATTATGTTTCCTGGTAAACCAGATGTAGATTTGACTACAGGATTGGATTATGATGGAAATCCTGTTACTCCAGAAGTCAGTGGATATAGGAATTCTTGGTCAACGGCAGGATTCTTTGGTCGTTTTAACTATAATTATAATGATAAATATTTGTTTGAAGCCAATCTGAGATACGATGGTACTTCGAGATTTCAGAAAGGAAATCAATGGAAATTGTTCCCTTCTTTCTCTCTTGGTTGGAATATTGCCAGAGAAGAGTTCTTTGAACCTTTGTCTTCTGTGATTGGGACTTTAAAATTGAGAGGTTCATACGGTACGCTTGGAAACCAAAATACAACAAACTGGTATCAGACTTATCAGACAATGGTGGTGGGCTCCGCAAATGGTGAATGGATGATGAATGGCAGAAGGCCTAATACTGCAACTGTACCAGGATTAGTATCTCCGCTGTTGACATGGGAAACAATCGAATCATATAATATTGGATTGGACTGGGGATTGTTGAGTAACAGACTTACTGGAAGTTTTGAATATTATGTAAGAAACACGAAGAATATGATTGGTAATGCACCTGAATTACCGGCTATTCTGGGTACAGCTGTTCCTGTGACCAACAATACAGACTTGCGAACAAAAGGATGGGAATTTTCTATCGGATGGAATGACCTGCTTGGAAATGGCTTTAGCTATGGAGCTAAGTTTAATCTTTCGGATGCCCGTTCATTTATTACAAGATATCCGAACAACCCAACTAAGTCTATCTCTACTTACATTGAAGGACGGGAAATCAATGAAGTCTGGGGATATGTAACAAAAGGATTGGCTAGAACTGATGCTCAGATGACTGAACATCTTCAGAGTTTGCCGAACGGAGGTCAGGATGCATTGGGTTCCGACTGGCGGGCTGGAGATATTATGTATGCAGATATAGATGGAGACGGAAAGATTTCTAGTGGTTCTGGAAGATTGGGAGATACGGGAGATATGAAAGTAATCGGTAACAGTACTCCGAGATTTTTGTTTGGTTTGGACTTATATGCCAGTTGGAAGGGATTTGATATTAGAATGTTTTTCTATGGCGTTATGAAGAGAGACTTCTGGCAAGGAAGTGGTTATCTCTTTGGAGCTAACAGTCGAGGAATGTGGAGTTCTTTCGGTATTTCGGATGTGCATGATTACTTTAGAGATGAAAACACTTGGTCTGTAAAAGAAGGATACCAGACTGCCAACATTAATGCTTACCTTCCACGCCCATTGTATAACGACAAGAACTTGCAGACTCAGACAGGATATTTGCAGAATGCTGCTTATATCAGACTGAAGAACCTGCAAATCGGATATACTTTGCCTAAATCAGTAGTTTCTAAGATTGGAATTCAAGATTTGAGAATTTACTTCTCTGGAGAGAATTTGTGGACGGGAACAAGTCTGGTAAAACAGTTTGATCCAGAAACTATCTCTAGTGGTGTAGGAGGTATTGGGTATCCTTTGTCTAGAACATTATCTTGTGGTTTGAATGTTTCATTTTAATAGTATCTTATTATGAATAAAAATATAATCTTATGTTGTATTGCTGCAGCATCAACATTAATGCTTAGCTCATGTGAAGATTTCTTGGATAAGGAGCCGCTGTCTTCTGTTGTTCCAACAGAATATTACAAGGATGAGGCACAGATTCAGGCTGCTGTGAATCAGCTTTATACTGCGGTATTGCCTTCTCACACTAATTGGAGTTTTGGTATTTTTGGTTTGGATAGTGGTACGGATAATCAGGTTGGATTTGACCCGGAGATAAAATATACAAAAGGTCAGTGGAAAGTAGCACTGGAAAATGACAACTGGAATTGGGAAAATATACATAATATAAATTATTCTTGAAACAGTCACTCACTAATTATAATAATAAAGAGGTGACTGGTTCTGAGAAGAATATCCGTCAATATATAGGTGAATTGTATTTTTTAAGAGCCTATGCATATTTTACCATGTTGCAAAAATGGGGAGATTTACCTATCATCAAAGAAGATTTGCCTTTGGATGAGGAATACCTAATCAGTATGAATAAGCGTTCTCCAAGAAACGAAGTGGCTAGGTTTATTTTAGAGGATTTGGGAAATGCGATAGAATACATGAGCGATAATTTTGATGTTCGTAAGAATCGTATATCTCCAGATGTAGCGAAATTGTTGGAATCTAGAGTCGCTTTATTTGAAGCTTCTTGGTTGGAAAACTTTAAAGGTACAGCGTTTGTGCCGAATGGAGAAGGATGGCCTGGTAAATCGAAAGACTACAATGCAGATTATGAATATCCGTCGGGCTCGATAGACAAGGAAATTGAGTATTTCCTACAAACAGCTGTTACCAGTGCAGAAGCTGTGGCCGAGAAATATAAGAATAATCTGACTAAGAATACGGGAGAAGTTCCACAATCAGAAACGGATCCGGACAATCCTTATTTCAGTATGTTTGGAAATACTGATATGTCTACTTATCCAGATGTTCTGCTATGGCGTGAATATAGCAAAGGACTCGGGATAGTAAACAATGTGGAAGTTGGCATTCAGCATGGAAATAATGGGGTAGGATTGACTAGAAGTATGATAGAGTCTTTTGTTATGAAGGATGGAAAACCGCATTATGCCTCTCATACTGGCTTTGTTTATAATGATGAAACGTTGGCAAATATTAGAGAGAATGCTGATCCTAGATTAAAAATATTCTTGAAGGAGCCTAATCAGAAAAATTTGTTTAAGAATATGACTTCTCAGGAAACTCATGGAGTGGAAGTGGAACCTTATCCAGATATTACGAATATGAATGCGGAAAAAGGTTATAGCACTGGATATACCATTCGAAAGGGAGGTACGTTTGATAAGGATTTGTGTGGAAATGGTAATGGATATACAGGGGCTGTAGTGTTTAGAGCTACAGAAGCTTTGTTGAATTATATGGAGGCTGAGTATTTGTTGACAAAAAATCTGGCTTCTGGGAAGATTCTAGAATATTGGAAATTGGTTCGGGAAGCGGCTGGATTTAGTGATGCAGCAGCTGATCCGTATACCATGATTAATGCCACAGAAATGGATAAAGAAACTTTAGATTGGGGAGCTTATACAGCAGGCCATTTGTTGCAAGATAGAAATTTGTATAATATTCGTCGCGAACGTCGTTGTGAGTTAATGGCCGAAGGATTACGTTGGATGGATTTGATACGTTGGAGATCAATGGATCAAATGATAAGCAAACCTTATCATGTGGAAGGTTTTCATTTGTGGAACACTCCAATGCAGAGCTGGTATGCTGCGGAAAATTTAGTAGATGATGGTTCTTCTTCAGCTACAGTTTCAAATGTGAGTCTCAGTGAATATTTGAGACCTTTTGAAAAGAATATGACGTCTGGTAACTTATATCGTGATGGTTTCGTTTGGTTTATGGCTCATTATCTTGAACCTCTTCCAATAAAACAATTCCAGTTGACTTCTTCAGATCGAGTTACTGTTGAACAGTCTACTTTGTACCAAAATCCGTATTGGCCGTTGAAGGCAGATTCTCCAGCAGAACAGTAAGACTGGCAGAATTGTCTTAAAAGAACGTAAGGATAGGGCCGATTAGCATTGTAAGCTGGTCGGCCTTTTATTTCTTAGAAGTTGAGATTTTTTTGATAAGTATCGATATCCTCCTATAATCCCACATTTTCATCCTATCTTACTTTGAGGTTTTCTATCTACATTTGTTTTTATAAATCGAATCACGGGATTATCCGTAAAAAGCGAATCGTAAATTTTTAGAAAACGAAAAATAGGCATGAATCAATTTGTAATGTTAGGTTGCTTGTGGCTGGGAGCCTGTGCAACGGCTTTTTCTCAGCAAGCCAGTGGGGTGAACTATCAGTTGGAGCCCATGCCGTCGGTGCGTAAGCCACTGCCGGAAAATTCTGTTCCGATGGGGGACAGCCAGACTTTTGAGGAAGTAAAACTAAATTTACCAATTACCGCCGGGCCGTATGAGCCTACGTGGGCATCGATAGAGTCCAACTATCCGGGTACACCTGAATGGTTGCGGGATTCCAAGTTCGGAATATGGATTCATTTCGGACCGCAGTCGGCTGGAGAGAGTGGCGACTGGTATGCCCGCAAAATGTATGTGGAAGGGACGCCGGCTTACGAGAACCATCTGAAAAACTATGGGCATCCTTCGGAAGTGGGCTACAAGGAGGTGCTGCGCGACTGGAATCCGAAGAAGTTCAATCCGAAAGCATTGGTGGATATTTACAAGGATGCCGGCGCACGGTTTCTGATTATTCAGGGGGTACACCATGACCAGTTCGACTTATGGGATTCCAAGTATCAGGCCTGGAATTCTACCCGTCTGGGACCGAAACGGGACTTGATAGGCGAGTGGGAGAAAGCGGCAAGAGAAGCGGGTATCCGTTTCGGACTCACTTTCCATCATGAATACTCCTGGTGGTGGTGGCAGACGGCTTTCCAGTGTGACACGAAGGGTGAAAAGAAGGGAGTGCCTTACGATGGGAACCTGACATTGGCCGACGGTAAGGGAAAATGGTGGGAAGGACTGGACCCTAGATACCTTTACGGCATCAATCTGAGAGAGTATGAAACAGTGGCTGAGGCGGCCAATTCCCGTTGGTCTCCTCCCAAGGCAGGTATTTTTAGCGGGCATCTGGCGTATGCGGAATGGTATGCGAAATGGTGGGCCTTGCGCATGATGGATGCCGTGGATAAATATAACCCGGATTTCATTTATACGGATGGTACGGACCAGCAGCCTTTCAGCGGTTCGGGTACGGGTACAGGATATAAGTGTGATGCCATGCAGTGGGTGATTGCGGATTTCTACAACAAGACGCTGGCCCGTCGTGGAAAGGTGGATGTGTTCAGCATCGTGAAGTTCAGGAAACAGACGAACGGTACGGTGAATACGTGTGAGACGGGAATCCCGGAGAATATCAAGACCGACCAGCCTTGGATTGCGGAAACCCCGGTAGGCGACTGGTTCTATGGCCCGAACTTCGTGTACAGTTCGGATGCGATGATACGTTATCTGTTGGAGATTGTGGCACGTGACGGTTCGGTAGGGGTATCTATTCCGCTGCGTCCCGACGGCTCATTGGATGAAGGCTGCGTGAAGATGCTGAAAGAGGTCGGCCAATGGATGCGGGTGAACGGACAAGGTATTTACGGCAGTTCAGCCTGGCGTGTATTGGGTGAAGGAAAAGACGGTAAGCTGAATGTGTTGCCGGGTGGATTCATCGGGGGCAGTCAGGCAAACCATACGTTCTATTCTACGGATTTCCGTTTTACGGTAGGAAAAGACAAGGCCTTGTATGCCTGGTGCATGACGGTGCCGAAACCGGGAGAGACTTTGAAGATTGTGTCTTTGGGTACGAACTCCACAGTGGAAAAGAAGCAGGTGACTTCGGTGGAACTGTTGGGTATGGAAGGTGATAAAATAGAATGGAAACAGGAGGCAGACGGATTGCGTGTCGTTTATCCGGAGTCTGCTTCCTTGAAGACGGCTGTCGGATTCCGGGTTGTATGTGAATGAAGATAGCGGTTAATAAAAGGCATGAAACAAAAAATGCGGGATGTGAGCGTCCCGCATTTTTTGTGATATATAGTCTGATAAGTTTACAACTTATATCCCCACTGCTCCAAGGCGAACGACCAGTTCTTTTCAACCAGTTCGACGGTCTCGGGCTTGTATTGGTATTTGTTTTTCTTGTACCCTTTCTTCTTGTTGACGTATGCTTCGATGTCGGCACGGGCTTCTTCAAAGCCGGGGATTTGCAGCTTCTGGTAAATCTCTTGCGTCATATCGAAGGCGTTCTTTTCGTAATCCTCGAAACGGACTTCCACCAGGTTGCCTTCCGGAATGAATTTCTTGTCGGCTTCATACTTGTGGTACAGCTTGGCGTAGACTGAAAGGATATTGGCCTGCAGTTCTTCGTTGCTGATGTCCTGCAGCTTCAGTGGCTGGATGGTGTTGGTGAAGAAGCTGCGGGTCGATTCGAATACCGTGTACGGGTTACGCATCAGGTAGATGAACTTGGCGTTCGGGAACATCTTCACCAGCTCTTTCACACGTCCGGTATGCGGCGGGTTCTTGCTGAGGAACTGCGTGCCGTGGGTGTTCCACAAGGAAATCTTGATCAGTTTGGTGAAGGTTTCCTCAAACACTTTCAGTTCGGCATCGCTGATGTCATCGAACAACAGGTACTTGTCGGCATATTCCTGCATGTATTTCGGCAGGAACCAGAAGTTGTAGTACGTGTAGGGCATCATGTTGGCCAGGGCGAACTCTTCTTCCTGCGGCAGGTCGACGGCCAGCTCCATGTTGTCGGTCGGACGTTTGTCCGGCATCAGCCAGCTCATGTTCTTCTTGAAGAAGGGTTGTCCCCACATCATCAGGTGCGGAAATACCGTCTGATAGGTGGTGTTGTAGCCAAAATGCTTGTCGCAGGAGAACACGTTGTGCATGAAGGTGGTTCCGCTGCGCCAATGTCCGAGGATGAACACAGGGTCGTGTTCCAGGGGCTTGTCGGCCAGCAGTTTTTCATACCGTTTGTCCTGTAAAGGAGCCAGTGTGGATAACAGACGGCAGACGGCCTTGGTCAGGCGGTATTTGCCTTTGTATGCCGGGTCGATGGTACGTCCGGCAGTAATCTGGTTGAAAGTCTTCCAGTCGGCTCCCACAAGGGTATTGATGGGGAGTTTGTTAAATTCAAGTAGTCCCATTTCTTTAATTGATAATTGGCAACTGAGAAACTCAGCTTGTCGATTTTAACTTTTAATTTTTAACTATTAATTCAATGGCGATACCCTGACGTTCCAGTTCCTTTACGGCACGTTCGATGGCTTCGTAGTGTTCCGGACCGATTCCCAGTTTCGGCAGGTTGAGGACAGGCAGTTCCATCTGGTTGTGCATGTCTTTGTCGGCCACCTGGTTGATAATCATTCCCACGGCACTGGTGTTGTTGGTAATCGGGTCAATCAGGATGAAGGCACCCGTAGCTTTGTTCTTGGTATAAGGGTCGAAGAACAGTTCCTTGGAAGAAGTCAGTACCACATGGGCAATCTGGTTGAGCTGCATGGGCACATCTTCCTTGGTCAGACGTCCGTTTTCCACAGACAGGTGTTCCATGGTGTTGATGTCTACCTTATACTTGATGCTGTCTACGCGGGTACGGCTGGTGTTAGTGGTCTGTTTCAGGAAGAAAGATTTCTCCATGTCCATCTTTTCTTCGTCCATCCATACCAGCATGGCTTCGAAGTTGCGTCCGATCATTGGCATGTTGTCGGGGTGTACCAGCATTTCACCACGGGATACGTCGATTTCGTCTTCCAGGGTCAGGGTGACAGACATCGGCGGGAAGGCATAGTCGAGTTCTCCGTCGTAGGTCACGATGCTCTTGATGTGCGAACGCTTGCCGGAAGGAAGGGCTACTACCTCATCACCTTTGTGTACCACGCCGGAAGCTACCTTTCCGCAGAAACCACGGAAGTCGAGATTCGGACGGAGCACGTACTGCACGGGATAGCGGAAGTCTTTCAGGTTGTGGTCATTGCCGATGTGGACGGTTTCCAGGAATTCCAGCAGAGCCGGTCCTTCATACCACGGCGTACGGTCGGATTTTTCTACCACGTTGTCGCCTTCCAAGGCTGACAGCGGAATGCACTGTACGTCGGGGATACCCAGCGGAGTGATGAAGGCCATGTAGTCGGCTACAATCTTGTCGAACACTTCCTTCGAATAGTCTACCAGGTCCATCTTGTTGACGGCCAGTACCACGTGCTTGATACCCAGCAAGGATACCAGATAGGTATGACGGCGGGTCTGGGTGATGACGCCGGTACGGGCATCTACCAGGATGACGGCCAGGTTGGCAGTCGAACCGCCGGTAATCATGTTGCGGGTATATTGTTCGTGTCCCGGAGTGTCGGCAATGATGAACTTACGGTTGTTGGTCGAGAAATAACGGTAAGCCACGTCAATGGTGATACCTTGTTCACGTTCGGCTTTCAGTCCGTCGAGCAGCAGGGCATAGTCGATGTGTTCACCGGCGTTACCCATACGCTTGCTGTCGCGTTCCAGGGCATCAAGCTGGTCTTCATACAATTTCTTACTGTCGAACAGCAGGCGTCCGATGAGGGTGGACTTTCCGTCGTCGACTGAACCTGCGGTCAGGAAACGGAGCAGGTCTTTCTGTTCGTCTTTTTTCAGGAATTCCTCGATAGACATCTTGCCTTTGGCTTCTCCTTCCATCGGGTTGCCTGATTTGCTTTTATCT
>UMIM01017899.1_pt1 | contig 22738 bp, 18 predicted proteins | sample 1965831 | NCBI WGS metagenome assembly UMIM01 (sample SAMEA4836125, study PRJEB28245) | human gut metagenome | biome: gut microbiome; material: fecal sample | place: Denmark | collected 2008 | reverse complement strand
TCGGCAGGCTCTGGACGGCCTGCGGTGTTCCACAGCAGCAGCGCGGTCTGGGCGCGGTTCTCGGGTGCAGCCACACCTTCCGGCAGCAGGGCTTGCAGCTTCTGGCCGGAAACATAGTTGTACACGCCGTAGCCTACAACGCCAGCCGCCACTGCGCCAGCCGCTGCCACGATGACGACCGCACCGCCGCCGTCACCGCCGCCGGAGGGAGGCGTCACCGGGGGTTCCGGAGGCGTTACCGGGGGAACGGTGCCGCCGGTGCCAGTCACATCCAGCTTGAAACTTACTTCCAATATATCGCTTCTGCACTTATAAGCGTAGTACACTACGTTTGTGCCTTCATCGACTGTCAGAATGTTCCCATTGGCTTTGCCATGCTCCCATCCTGTAACCCGGCTTTTATCAAAGTTCCCGGGCAGAGTGCTCAGGTCAAACGTACGGTCAGGGTTCAGGGTAACGGTGTAAACATTATCACCGCTGTAAATATCCGTAAGAGAGAAATCGAGCTTCGGGTTGTTGTCCAGATTCAGGCTGGTGAGATGGTTATCCCCAAGCCACAATGTAGTCAATTTTGGACTATCGCTGACATCCAGCACGGTCAGCTGGTTGTTGAAACAGTTCAGATCCTTTAAGGAAATCATATTGTTCAAATTCAGCTGGGTCAACTGGTTATGGGCACAATTCAGTTTCTTCAGCAGTTTATTTTGGCCCAGAATCAGCGATGTCAGCTGGTTGTTTTGGCATTCTACCCTTTCCAGATTGGGTTTATGAGTCACATCTACGTCCAGCTCTGTCAACTGATTTGCAGAACAGTTGAGTGCTACCAGAGATTTACTATTTTTGACATCCAGTTGCTCCAGATCGTTGTGCGAGCAATCGAGCGTCACCAAATCTTTCAGATGCGATACATCCAGTTGTTCCAACTGGTTCCAAGAGCAATTCAGAAAGTAGATATTCGGATTCTTGCTCAGGTCTAGCTGGGTCAGTTGATTCTTATTGCATATCAATTTTTCCAACTCTGGATTCTGTCTCAGGTCTAATTTCTGGATAGAATTGTTTTCGCAATTCAACTCTTTCAGGTTGGGGAACGCCTCAATGCCTTTTAAGTTGCTGATGTTCCATCCTTTGACTTCGATACTTTCGACTTTTCTTTGTTCTTCCACCGTGAGGACATCTCTGCCACCTGCTTTGTAGGTTTTGATGTACTTTCTAAAGTTAGGGTCAGGGAAATTTTTCTCATTGATGGGCAGACTGGTTTCAAAGATGAATGTAGGTTTTACTCCCTTGCCGCAATCGTATTGGTAGCTCACTTCCTCTACGCCCGCATTCACGCTTAGAGTTGTGTCGGAAACAGAGCCGCCGGTCCAGTTGGTGGCTTTGCTCACGTCAAAACCGGGCAGTGTGGCCAAGTCAAACTTTCCGTCTGTACGAACTGCAATGGGACGCCTGTTGCCATCAGCATTTATAGTGCTTCCGACCATATGGGAAAAGTCCACACAAGCAAGCCGGTTTTCCGCACAGCTCAGATGGCTCAAGCTGTTATTCTTGCTCAAGTCCAGCGTTGTCAGCTGATTTCCATCACACGTCAGCGATGCCAGATTCTGATTCCGGCTTACGTTCAGTTCTATCAATTCATTATGGTGACAATCCAGCAGTGTCAGGTTAGTCTGGTTTTTGACATCCAGCTCTACCAGTTGATTTACCGAGCAATTCAACTGTTTTAGCTGGTAGCAACGGCTAACATCCAGCGCCGTCAGTTCGTTGTTGGAACAATCAAATTTGATCAGTTCCTCTTCGCTCCGCATTACGATTCGCCATATTTTGTTATAGGAGCAATCTACCTCCTCAAGTTTCAACCCAGAGAGAATGCCCAGATCCATGGAGGTCAGGTTATTATGGGAGCAATTCAATATTTTCAGTCCACTTGAAAGAATATAAAGATAATCTTTCAGTTGATTATAGGAACAATCCAGCTCCCTCAGTTTGAAATTTTTGCCAACATTAAGTGTTGTCAAGCCGATACCGTGGCAATCCAGCTTTCGAGATCTTCAAAGAAACGAATTCCCTCAAGATTTTTGATTTTGTAATCGTCAGTAATCGTCATCTCTGTGATGCTGAGTTCCTGCGCATCGAGCTTGCCATTGTGGTTTGTGTCACATCTTTCTTTGAGAAAGCGCTGAAATTCCGCATCCGGGAAATCAAGCTGAAAATCCGGCGAATTAAAATCAATTTCTGTGTTCGCCGCAAAGGCGCTGAAGGGCAAAAAGGTGAACACCATAGCCAGCGTCAAAAGGGCACTGACAAGGCGCGTTCGTTTTGAGAATCGCTGTTTCATGGGGTGCTCCTTTCTGTTATGGGGTGTATTGCTGCAGGGCGTTTTTCTGGGCGGCGGCGGTAAGGGCGTCCAGAGCGCTCATCACGTCCCGGTAGTTTGGAGGAAACTTGTTTTCCCCGTGGGCTTCGATGCGGGTGCCGTCGGCAAGGGCGGCTTCCAGCCGGAAACTGCTGCCGTCCAGCACATTGGGGTCGTGGCCGGAGAAGCCTGCCCAGCCGCCCACGCCGTACTCCTCCAGAATGGCCTTGGCCTGTTCCAGAAGTTCCGGCCCGGCCTGCTCCTGATACACTTCTTCGTGATACAGTTCCAACTCCACCCGGGTGCCCTCGGAGGTGCGGGTGAGACAGGTGCGGGAGATGGGCTGGATATAGCTGCCCCGCTCCCAGAACTCCAGCGTTTCAAGGTCGGCCAGCGCCGGGGCGGAAGCCGCAGGCTCCGGGGGCGTTGGGGCGGGGCGGCTGGGGCTGCGGCTGCGGCTGAGTAGTGCCGCCCCCACCGCCAGCCCCAGCAGCACCAGCGAGAAGGTGCGCATGGGTCGTCTCCTCCTTTCTGTGCGCATGGGTCAGTTTCCTTCCCTTGCCGTGGGGGGCAGAATGGTCATCCGGCCGTCCACCACCGCATCCAGCATCTCGTGCTCCCGGAAATACTCCATCAGGATATCCTGACAGGAGGTTGCCACGCTGCGGGGCTTCTGGAGCTTGCAAAGGGTGTCGTAGGAGATGTTGAAAAAGCTTTCGATGTTTTTAAAGTGGTAGTTCTGCAAGCCCACGGTGAACAGGGCGTCATCGCCGATCTCCTTGCCCACCTCTCTGCCGCAGTAGGTAAAGTAATCAAAATCGCCCTTGCGGCGGTCGTACCGCAGGCGCAGGGTGGAGGGCAGCTGGTAGAACTCCGTATGGCCGGTGTAGGCTTCCTCCCGCAGCATGTAATGGAGCATCTGACGCAGCTGCTGGCCGGTCACCTTGAACATGAATACGCCGTCATCGTAGGGGAAGCCCTCGATAAGGTCGCCGTAGGTAACGATGGGGCCCAGCTTTTCGGCCCGGATGCTGCCGGAGCCGATCAGCATCACATCCACCCCAAGGCTGCGGGTAAAGATATCGGCAAACAGGTTGCCAAGCTCGGTCTCCTGCGTGCGCTCCGGGTGGGTGAGCTCCCGGCGGAAGCGCCCTACGATGTGGCTGTACTTTTCGTCCACCTGACTGGTGAAGCGGTGCAGCACCTGCTCCATGGCGGGGTTGCGGGGGCAGGTCTCGGCGCAGATGGGCACGGTGCGCCATGTGTAGGAATCGATGCAGTTGTTGTCCGTGTCCACGATGATGTCAAAGCGCCCGATCTGGTCGGTGCCGGTGCCCGCCTGCGCAATGACCACGCCGTTTTCCTCCACCGCGTGCTCCGGCAGGGTGTGGCTGTGCCCGCCGATGATCAGATCCACTCCCCACGCCGGGTCCAGCTGGCGTGCCAGATGGCGGTCCTCCTCAAAGCCGATGTGGGTCAGCAGCACGGTAAAATCAATATCGATGCTGTTGTGGGCGTTGCAGATCTTGCCCACCTCGGCGGCTGCTGCGGCGGTGTCCACAAAGGAGCCTACCAGAGATTCGGATTTGGTCTGGTTGATCACGTCCTTCGTGATGATACCGATGAACAGGATGTTCATGCCGTCCATCCGCAGGATCTTGTAGGGGGTGAACAGCCGTGTGGGTGTGTTTTTGATGTAGAGGTTTGCGTTGATGATGGGAAAGCGCGCGCATTTCTCGATGAACAGCAGATGCGCGATGCCGTAGTCCACCTCGTGGTTGCCTATGGTGACCACGTCCGGGGCAAGGGCGTTCATGATCTCGATGGTGGAAAGCCCCTTGTATTCGGAATCAATGACCGAGCCCCGGAACATATCGCCCGCAATGGCGTAGATGGTGTTGGGCTGTTCTGCCCGCACCTTTTCGATGTAGCCGGACAACATGGAAACGCCGCCCACCAGTTTTTCGTCCACCTGCTCCGCCAGAAAATCCCCGTGCAGGTCGTTGGAGTGGAGGATGGTGATTTTTTTGGTGTGTTTCATGGTGCATTCCTCCCGGTGTGGGTCGGCGCTGGTCAGCCCATGGCCTCCTGCCGTGCAAAGTAGACCGTGTTGACAAGGCTCAGGTAGCTCTCCTGGCCGTCCAGATAGACCTTCAGGGCAAGGGTGTCCTCGTCCTCCAGCGTGATGGCGTAGCGGTCGCCGTGGGTCCCGGTAAAGGTGGCGTACCACTCCTGATTGGAGCGGAAGGGTACCTCCGGGGTGCCCTCCTGATAGAACAGGTCCGCTTCCTCCACGTTCAGCTCCGGGTAGGGGGTGATGTAGCTGGCGGTGAAGGGCAGCTGGTCGCCCTCGGTGTCGGCGTCGGTGGGCAAAAAGCACATCCGGTCGGCGTCTGCCGGGTCGGTCTCAGAATAGCCCTCGTCAGTGTCGCGGGCGATCTCCAGCCAGTTGCCTTCCAACGACCAGGGGCTTGAGTCGGTCTCCCAGTCGTCCCCTTCCGGGTAGATGGTAAAATCGCACACGCCCTCGGCTTCCACCACATGGCCGTTCTCGCCGGAAAGGAAGGGGCTGAAGACCAGCTCTTCGCCGGTGCTGGGGTACAGCTCCACCTCGGTGTTGGGGGCGATATCGCTGATGTTGCACAGCAGCAGGATGGGCTGACCGTCCTCGCTGTAATAAAGCTGTTTGCCGCGCTGGAGCGGGTTTTCGGCATCGTCTGTCAGGCTCGTCTCGTAGACGAACAGGGTGGCCTGCGCCTCCTGCGGGAAGATGCAGTACAGGTCGCACCCGCCATCCGGTGCCACGACCCAGTGATCCTGCGGGATGTCGTAAACGAAGCTCCACAGATCCCGCAGATCGGTCTGGCTGTCCAGCACCTTCTGCACATCGGTAGTCACCTCGTAGGAGCCGCCCAGATACAGCACACAGGCGCGGTATTCGTCCTCCCCTGCCAGAAGGCGCATGTAGGTCACGTCCTCCGGCTCTTCGTATTCCTGCTCTTGGGTGCTGGATGCGGTCATGCCGTCACCGTCCAGCTTATTTTTGGACGCTGAGCTGGCGGGTCTGCTGCCGCCCTTGGACGACCCGCCGCAGCCTGCAAGGCCGATGGTCAGCGCCAGCAGGGCTGCCAAAAGTTTCAGGTTTTTCATAGGTTCTCCTTTCTCATGCCCTGCCGGGGCGCACCTCAGGGGGCAGCGCCGGGCGTTGGGTGTTGGGAAAAATCGTCTACGCCCTCCACCGGCACAGGGCGGCCGGTCTCGGCGGAAAGCTGCGGGTTCCAGTCCAGCGGGCGTCCGGTGCTGCAATAGACCGTTACCATGGTGTCGGTGTCCTCCCTGCTACCGTTACACAGCAGCAGAATGGGCTGGCCACCCTGCCTGCCGTAAAGCTCCTTGCCCGTCTCGTTCGGGTACTGAGGATCCTGCTTTTCATAGACAAAAAGCGTATCCTCCTTACGCACGGCAAAGATGCAGTACAGCTCCCGCCCGCCGCCCGGCGCTGTGACCCAGCGGTCTGCCGGGATGTCCGCAACGAACTGCCACGGCTGTTCCGGTAAGCTGTCCAGCACGGCATGCACATCGGTGGTGCGCTCCGGGACGCTGCCCAGATAGAGCACCCCGGCAAGCTCTCCGCTGTCCCCGGCCAGCTGCCGCAGCGCGGCAAGCTGCTCCGGCTCAGCAGAATCGGCACCGGAAGCCGCTGTGCTGCTGCCCTGCCCGGCGCTGCCGGGGGCGGGGCGGACGGGGTCGCCGTCCACCGCACCGCACCCTGCCAGACTGAAAGCCAGTGCAAGCAGTGCTGCAAAAGTTTTCATGGCTTTCATGTCAGCCCCTTTGTTTTATGCCCACGGGTCGGCAGACGCCGGGATGCGGATACCGGTCATCAGGTACTGATCCCACAAGAACCACTGCCCGTCGCCCTTGCGGCGCAGCTTGATGGGGCGGGGGCTGTCGGCGCCGCCGCAGGGGATGAACAGCTTGCAGTAACCTTCCTCCACGTTGGAGGTGTGGTTGCTGCCCACCAGCAGGGTGAAGGGCTGGCGGGGGGTATAGCCGTTTTCCGGCGACGCACCCACAAAGTAGGAGAACGGGATATAGCTCTTGCCGTCCCGGAAGCGGTCGTTCAGGAAGGAAATCTCCTGCCCGTTCATGGGGCGGGGACCCCGCAGCCAGTTGAGCATCTCCAGCCCGATGGATTTGTCGGCACCGTAGGCGCACAGCGCGCAGACGGTGAGGGCTGCGGTCTTGAAGGGGGTGTCCAGACTGGCCTCCGGCAGTGCCTGCATCTGGGCAAGGCTTTCCGGCAGAGCCTGAAAGGTAAAGGTGACGGTCTGGTTGCCGGAAACATTTGCGGCGGCCTGCTTCATCTTATCAAAAAGTCCCATGAAAATACTCCTTTCTGTTTCAGCTGTGAGGGTTCAGCTCCGGTTCGGGTCATGGCGGGGCACGGTCCGCCTGCGGACGATCTTCTGGTTCAGATCCAGACTGAGGTTTACAAAATAACCGTTTTCAAAATACCATGCAAGGTCCTTTGTGTCCATGCCAACGCTGTTGCACAGCCACCGCAGGGGCACCTCCGGCCCGGAGTAGCTCTCCACCCTGCGGGCGATGGTTCTTGCATGGTAGCGGCGTTTTTCGTTGCGTGCGAACAGAACAAGGGGCACTGCGCCCACCACGATCCAGAACACATACCCGACAACGTGGGAGGTGTCCTTGGCCTGCAGGTCCAGACAGAGGGTATACAACCCGCCAAAAGAGCAGAACACGCAGAAGGCAAGCCCCGCGTTCCGCAGCCATTTGAGGACACGGGGGATCTCACCCCGGGCTTTTTCCGAGAGATAAGGGTTCATAAACATGCTCCTTTCAGAACGAGCCGCCTCCACCGCCGTGGGTGGTGCCGCTGGAAGAGGTGTGGGTGGAGCTGCCGCCGGAATCGCTGGAGCGGGACTCCTTCGGTCGCTCGGTGCGGTGCACGTCACGGTACAGGAACAGCTCCCGGCTGTTGGTCAGATTCATGCTGCCCTCCCGCACATAGCTGGCGGCATTCTCCTGGAACGCCACGCTGCGCAGCTGGCTTTTCATCACATGGACGACGACCCATGCCAGCACAAGGCCGATGCCCAGCGCAAGGAACAGGTACATGAGAGACAGCGGCTCCCGGGGCAGGTTATTCACGTCATAGGGGTGGCCCGCCCGGGCAGCGTCAATGTAGGTATCCGACCATTGGACAAAGGTGCGGAAGGCACCGGCGTAGTCTCCATCGGCCATGAAGGGGGTCATCTGCTCGCCAAGGTACTGGATGCCGGCATCCGTAAAGGCGGTGATGCCGTAGCCGCAGGTGGAGATGTGCCATTTGCGGTCGCCCACGCTCACCAGCAGAAGCACGCCGTCCATATCGGAGCCGTAGCCGAACTGGCAGAAGTCATACAGGTCATCGGCATAGGCCTCCATGCTGTCGTAGTCCACGCTTTCCATCGACTCGATGGTGGCAATGGTCACATCGAAGCTCTGGCGCAGGCTCAGCTCTTCCAGTGCGTCCTCCAGCTCGTTGTCCTCGTCCTCGGTCAGCACCTCAGCGTCGTCGAACATGCGGTAGTACAGGTCGGCAAAGCCGCCCTCTACCGCAAAGGCCGGAACAGCCAGCGCCGCCGCAAGAATCAGTGCTGCCAGCGCCGCAAAGAGGGAGTGCAGTCGGTTGGAAGTCTTTTTCATCGTTCGTCCCTCCTTTACAGGATCCGTGCCAGCCACAGCAGCCACATCACGCCGTAGGACGCGGCGGAAAGGGCAGCCGTAAGGCCCAGCATCCACTTGCGGGCAGCGCCCTTGTCCACGGGCAGGTCACCCACGAATCTGCCGGTCTGACCATTCATGGCAAACAGGTAGTTTTCACCCCGCCAGCTGGTGCTCAGCAGCCAGACCGGGAACAGCGCATACTTTGCCTTGCCGCCGTGCAGCTGGATGCTGCTGTTATCCACCTTGACCGAATCGTAGCCGGTAACGGTCTGCTGGAACGTCTCCTCAGTGGAGCGGCGGATGCGTTTGTTGGCCCGCTCGATGCTGTCCTCTGCGCTCACATCGTATTTATCCGCCACATAGCCCGCCAGATAGGCCGTCTGGAAGGGGATGGCGTCCTGCATGGCGAAGGGCTCGATGGATTCCATCAGGTCGTCCTCGATCTTGGACGAGCCGTCCACCGGCACGGCATCAAAACCCAAGGTGCCGTCCCGCCGGACGGAGTAGTAGTTGGTCTCGGTATAGTCGTATTTGCTGTCCGACCAGCAGCGGGTCCGGGTGGCGGTAAAGCGCAGCTGGGCGTCGGCGTCGCTGTCAAAGAGCCAGAAGGGCACATACACGCCCTTGATCTCATCGATGTGGTTCTGGCTGCGGAACACCCGGGGCAGCAGGGTCTTGCCCTTGAGATGCTCCTGCAATTTGGCCTTGGCGGCCTTTTTGTCCAGCTTGAAGGGGATGATGAGGTCGGGCCGCAGGGCCCCGGCAAACTGTCCGGTGAGGACGATGGGATTGCCGCAGAAGGGGCAGGCCGAGGCGGCCATGGTGTCGTCGCCCACGATCTCGCCGCCGCAGCTCTTGCAGCTGTAAGTATGCAGACCGGCGGTCTCCCCTTCTGCCCAGCTGCCGCCGGGGGTGGCCCAGTTCATCTCGCTGGGCTTTTCGTCCTTCAGCTCCTCGTCATAGCCCTTGAGGGTATCCACGTCGAACTCGGTGTCACAGTAAGGGCATTTCATCTTCTGGGTGGCGCTGTCAAATTGGATGGCGCCATCGCAGCAGGGGCACTTGTATTCCAGCATTCCTGCCATAGCGTTTCCTCCTGTTGTTCCAAAGGGGGCCGAGGGCTTTTCCCCGGCCCCGCTGTTTTTGCGTCAGTCTTCCCGCCAAAGCGGTCGGCTCAGAAGTCCGTAGTGATGCGGAACACCACCGGCTCGTCCGGCTCGGTGGCTTTGCCGTGGTGGCCCACTGCAAGGAAAGCGTTTTCTTCCAGCGGCAGGAAGACATCAAAGGTGCAGAACTCTCCGCACAGCTGGCATAGGGTCTCGCGCTCACCCACGGGAAGGGACTTTTCCAAAAAAGTGCCGTCCGGCGCGTACAGCTCCCACATATAGCCCGTGTCCAGCAGATAGCCGTTGGGGCGCTTCATCATCACGGCGTCAAAGCTGCCCACCGGCTGCGAGCTGCGGGCCACCTCATTGCCGTCCAGATCAAAGGCGGCAAAGTAGTAGTCTCCGCTGGAGTCCGGCTCACCCACCGTCAGCAGCTCGTCTCCGCTGAGGTTCAGGGAGGGCATGCTGCAGAAGGGGCCGATCTCGTTGTCGCCCTCCAGCGTCAGCTCAGTGTACTCGCCGTCCTGCACCAGCACCGGTGCGGAGTCGGTCCAGTAGATCACGGTCAGATCCCGATCCTTGGAGGAATAGCAGCTGCCCATGTAGTCCAGTGCGTCGCCGGGCTCTTCCGGGTCGCTGCTGTTCAGATCGTAGCAGTAGACATCAAAGTTGTCCATGGCGTACAGGATGCCATTGCGGTCGATGCTGAGGGCGTTGCTTCCGTCAATGTTGTACTCTGCCACCGGGGTCATCCGGTCGTCCTGGATGGCATACTCGAAGATTTTAGCAGACTGCTCTTCATCGTCCTCGTTGTAGAAGCTGAAGAAGTAATTGCCCCGGTAGCTGTCCGCATGGATGCAGTGATGCGCTCCGTCCAGTTCCCGGCGGACGTCAAAGGGGATGTACTGCGCCTTGAAGGTGTATTCGCCGATGGTCAGCTCCCCGGTCTGGAACTGGGTCACAGGGGCCCCTGCAGGGGCGGCTTTGTCCACTGCTGATTCCGGCTGTGCCGAAGCGGACGGGGCACTGCTGCTGGAAGCCGGTGCACTGGAAACGCTGGATGCGCTGGCGGCACCGGAGCCGCCGCAGGCGGTCAGCCCGAGGGCGGCGGTGGCAAGGCCCATGGCCTTGAGGAAATCTCTGCGCTGGATCTTTCTCATATTCGTTCCTCCTTTTGGGGTCACTGCACTTTTGCAAAGGCTTCGTCAGCGCGGCGGCTGTACAATGCCATGCCACCGGTCTGGGCGTCGTTTGCCAGATTGATGTTCTCCACAAAGCGGGCCTTTTCCTGCTCAGAGAGCTGCCCGCCCTTCATGGCGGCAGATGCCACGGCACCCATGGCACCGATCATGCCCATCTGGCCCTTCAGCTCCCGTTCCTCGGCCTTGGACATTCGGCGGCCGAACATGCTGGTCTCATTATCGTGGACCCCGAAGATGTGGTCCAGATGCTGCCGTGCGATGTGGGCATAGCCGATCTCCCGCCGGTCCCGCTTGCTGAAGCAGATGACCAGCTCCTGCTTGATGTAGGGGTGGGGACGCATACCCCGCTGGGTCTGGGCCTCGGTGATGCTGCGGGGCTGCACCAGCTTCAGCTTCAGGCCGCCGCCGTTGAGGGTGGGTTCCTGGCCCGGCTCCTTGGCGGGGGTCTCGTCCAGATACTCCTCATAGCTGGCGATCTGGTCGTAGCGGATCAGCTCCGGCATCTTGCCCCGTCCGCCGGTGCGATCGTCGATGTACAGCATTCCAAGCTCATCGCAGAACACCAGCCCCATTTGCGTCGGGGTGGAGGGGTATGCGTTGACCCGGAACTCGGTCTTGTCGAACACCTCGTCGAACACCCGCTTCATCCGGGCCATATACTCCATGTGCTCCTTGGCCTCGTCCAGCGTCAGCTCGCTGAGCCGGATATATTTGGAGCACTTGTTGCCGCAGTCATCGCAGAGGAACTGTCCGTCCCGCAGCTTGGAGCGGTGCAGGGTGCCGCACTCCTTGCCGCAGACGGCGCAGTTCTGTTTTGCGAACAGGTTGGAAAAGAATCCCATCATGGTATGCTCCTTTCATTGCTCTGTATTTGTCAGATCAGGTCTGGTCGCTGTCGTCAAAGGGGTCGCCGCACTCCGGGCAGAACTTGGGCGGGTGAGCGGGGTCTGCCGGCTCCCAGCCGCATTTGTCGCACTTATACTTGGGCGTACCGGCGGGCTTGGGTTTGCCGCACTCGGAGCAGAACTTGCCTTTGTTCACCGCGCCGCAGCTGCAAGTCCAGCCTTCTGCTGCCGCCGGGCGGGGCTTGCCGCACTCCGGGCAGAACTTGCCCGTAACGGTAGCACCACAGCTGCAGGTCCAGCTGTCCGCAGCGGGCTTCGGCTCCGGCTTTTTGCTGCCACATTCCGGGCAGAATTTGCCGGTAACGGTAGCGCCGCAGCTGCACTTCCAGCTGTCTGCCGGGGCGGGTGCGGGGCGGCTGACCTGCTGGGGCGCGTCCACGCTGTCCGGACGGGCCTGCTGGCCCATAGCGAACAGGTTCTGGGCGCTCATGCCGCCCATACCGCCTGCACCGGCTGCCATGCCCATGCCCATAAAGCCGGTCATGGCACCGGCGGTGTTGCCGGCGGCGGTCTTCATGGCGTCGATCTGGCCACCCACCAGACGAGCTGCGGCGGTGGTGGGGTCGGTGGTCATGGCGTTCTCTTCCCACTCGGTGATCTTCTTCTGCTGCTCCTCCGGGATGGACAGGGAGTTGATGTTGAAGGAGAACACTTCAATGCCGCGCTTTTTGCGCCAGACATTGGACAGCTGCTCGTTGAGGGCGTCCGAGATCTCCAGCGTGTGGGCGGGGATCTCGTAATACTGCACCTTGTTGGCAGAAAGAGTAGCCAGCGCAGGCTGCAAAGCGTTCAGCAACTCACTCTTCAGGCGGGGAGCAATCTCGGATGCGTCATACTGGGTAGAGACGTTGCTGCACACGTTGGTGTAGAACAGCAGCGGGTCGCAGATGCGGCAGGTGAAGCTGCCGTTGCACCGCAGATTGACCGAGAGCTTGTAGCCCCGCTCCTCGCTGACCACTACGCGGAACGGGATAGGCGTTGCGGTGCCGTACAGGATCTCGCCCAGCTCCTTGGTGTTGATGTAGTACACCCGCTGATCCTTGCCGGTGTCGCCGCCGTAGGTAAAGCGCTTGGCTACGGTCTGGAAGGTAGCTGCCAGACTGTCGCCGAAGTTGCCGGTGAACACGCTAGGCTCGGTGGATGCGTCAAAGGTGAATTCGCCCGGCTCGGCGCACACCTCCACCACGCGGCCCTGCTCCACAATGAGCATACACTGTCCGTCTGCCACGGCGATGCCGCTGCCGTTGGTGATGATGTTGTCCTCGCCGTTGTTGGAACTGCGGCGGGAGGTGCGCTTCTGGCCCTTTACCATCAGCACATCTTTGTCCAGAGAATCGCAGTAGAAAAATTCCTTCCACTGGTCTGCAAGAGTTCCGCCCAGTGCGCCCATACCTGCTTTGATAAGACCCATAGTAATTTCCTCCTGTATGTTTTATTTGTGCAAACGATAACTTTCTGTTATCGCACGGTTTCCGGTCTTGGTCACGGTTCAAGGGTTAGATCCGGGGAGTCGTTTTTCCAGTAAGCGGGACGTGTGTCCCGGTCAAACAACTGCTCTCCGGCGCGGTATTTCAGGCTGCAACCGCTGGGACTGCCGTCATCGTTCAGCAAAATGGCCCAGAACTCGCAGGGCTTGCCGTTCGGATCGGTCAATGTAAAATGCAGCTCGGTGCCGTCCTCGGTGCGGCCCTGCGTTCCCTCTGCGGTGCCGGTCAGAATGCCGTTCCACCCGTCCCATTCCACGCTCATGCAGCAGCTGCCGTCCGGCAGGAAGGTCATCCAGCGGATGCCATTTGCGGACTCGTCTCCGGCGCGGTAAGTGCCCCACAGCCTGCGAGGGATGGCGGTGTAGCCGATGTCATCCCACGCCGTGGTGCGCCGGAACAGATACCACACGGTGCTGCCCTTTTTCGAGCCGGTGGAACGCATCAGCAGCGAGCCGTCCTCCATCATGGAGATAATCCAGCGGCTTCTGCCGTCCTCGCTGAGGCATGTCAGGTTCCAGTCCTGACTTTTTTCCCCGTCCCAGCCGGTCACAGCGCCGGCATTCAGCTCTCCGGTGCGGGTCTCGGCAGCGGACTGGATCTGCGGGCTGACGTATGTTTCCCGGATGAAGGAGACGGTCACCGTGCCGGTGATCTCGGTCTTTTCCAGCCGCAGGGTAAAGCTTTCGTTGCGGTCGGCGGGGGTATAGCTTTCACCCTGCGTCACCGCCGTGACTGCCATCCACTCGGCCAGCACCTGCTGCTCCCAGTCCTGCGGCAGCGGCTGCGCGTCCAGCGGGATGGTTGGGGCATCGTTCACAAACTCTCCCCCGGACGCGCTGAACCGGCGGACGAAAAAGGTAACGTTCCCTGCCTCGTCAAACGAAAGCGGCAGCTCATCCAGTGTAGCCCACCATGCGGTGTTGCCCTCTTTCAGGCTGCCGGGGGGCAGCAGCCCCCGCTCACAGGCGGTCTGCCGGTCCAGCTCATCCCGGCGCTTTATGTCGCGGTACAGTGCTTCTTCCAGCGCGGCGGGGTCTGCCCCCATGCGCTGCAGCAGCTGAATGGCGGTGAGCTGGTTTCCACTTTCAAAGTCGAAGCACCAGCCATTGTGGAAGGGCGCATCGGTACCGCCGTAGCAGCTGCTGACCACAAGGCTGACGCAGTCGCCGTACCAGCTGGCGTTCCAGTTCATCTCAATGCAGATGTCCCACACGTCCGGGTCGGCTGCCGCCGGGCAGTCGGCGTACTCCTGCACATCGTATTCGTAGAGCCGAGCGATCTCGGCGTTGATGCGGGCGGCATCGGCGCTGTCGCTTTCCAGCCGGGGCAGATGGATGTTCAGCCGAACCTTGCCGCCGTTTTCCGCCTGCACCACCTTTTCAAGGGTGTACTGCTCGGTGATCGCCGCGGTGGCATGCATGGAATCCGGCGGGGTCGATTTCAGTTCCCGGCTGCCAGCCGGGCGGGCAGAGGCTGCGGTCTCTGCCCCGCAGCCTGCCAGCAGCGCCGCCAGCAAAACTGCCGGTATCCAGCGGAACGCGTTGTGTTTCATGGTGGTTCTCCTGTGTTCTCAGCAGCTCCCGCCGGGGTCAGTTATCCGGGCAGCGGGTCAGCTGCAGCTGGGTCTTTCCCTCGGCAAAGGGGTTCTGCCCGTCGATCATGGTAAGGTTCAGGGTCTCGTTGTACAGGTCGTACTTCACCGCCGCCACAAAGGTGATACCCGGCATCCCGTCTGCCGTCTCGCTGGTAGAGACGCCCAGCACCATGCCCTCCGGCACCACGCCCAGATAGTTGGCGTAGCCCTGATAGAAAACATTGTTGTCCTGCACGCCCATCTGGACGAGGCCATTGCTTTCCACGTCCATCCAGTTAAACCGGTCGTCCGCCATCTCGTTGAAGGCACCGACAGCCTCCGAGGGGATCTCCTGCCCGTTCCACTCTGCCGTCAGGGGAGCAAGTTCCAGCACAGAGCCATCCTCCTGATGCAGAATTACCTCTTCGCCGCTGCGTTCCAGCGCCACGCCCTGATTTGCAATATAGATAGGGTCCTGACAGACCAGAACATTTCCGGACATAAGGCAGCGCAGCACATCCACATACTCCACCACGCCGTCCTTGGTCAGCAGATAGACCACCGGGTGGAAGGAGGCGCCCAGTTCTCCGATGCACAGGTCGATATACTCATTATAGATACCAAGGATGGGGAAAGTACGGTCCTGTTCCAGCCGGATGCCGTAATCCGTGTCCCACGCGGCGGTCTCCGGCGTGCGGCGCAGGGTGATGGTGCCCTGTGTTCCTTCCAGCTGCACCGAAGCGCTGCCGTAGGTATCGGTCAGCACCGTCTGCGGCTGCGGGTCAGCAGCCTGCAGCGGGATCTCCACATCCAGCTGCCGCCAGCCCGACCCGGCGGTGGAGCTGCACCCGCCCCGGAGCACCAGCCGGTTTTGTTCCGGCAGCAGCAGGCACAGGTCCTCCAGCTGGTTGTTTTCCAGCGTGTTCATCCGCATGCTTGCCAGATTGCCGCCGCTGAGCAGGCCCTCGTAGTAGCCGCCCTGCGCCATGTGCCGGTCAAAGGTCTGCATGGCCTGCCGCAGCATCTGCTGCTGCACGGCATCCGGGTCCAGCCCCATACACATAAGCAGCTCGGTGACCGAAAGCTTGTGCCCGGCGGCAAAATCGAAACACCAGCCCTGAGAATAGATGGGGTCGGTACCGCCGTCGTAGCGGAACACCACAAGGCTTACGCAGTCGCCGTACCAGTAGGCGTCCCAGTTGATATAAATCTCCGGGCTCCACTCGTCCTGCTGCGGCTCGATCTCCGGGCTGTCCTCGTACTGTCGGAAGTCTGCCGCATACATGGCGGCAAGCTCCTCGTTGAGATAGGCAGCGTCCGGGCTGTCGCACACAAGCTGCGGCACATGGATGGTCAGCTTCTGGGTGATGCCGTACTCGTCCCGTATGGTCTTTTCCAGCGTGAACTGCTCGGTGATGCGGTCTTTTTGTGCTGTCTGCACCGCCGTGTCTGCGGTGCTTTGGGCAGCTGCGCCGGAGCCTGCGGGGGCAGCGGGAGCCGCCGCGCCGCCGCAGCCGGTCAGCCAGAGAGCCGCCGCCAGCACCGCAGCGGCAAGGCGTTTGTGTTTCATGGTCTTTCTCCTGTGTTCTCAGCCGTAGCTACGGGTCAATTGCAGCTGGGTCTCGCCCTCGGCAAAGGGGTTTTGCCCGGCGATCATGGTCAGGGTCAGGTTCTCGTTGTACAGGTCGTTCTTGAACGCCGCCACAAATCCGAGCTCCTTATCGGCAGCGATGCCCAGTACCACGCCCTCGGGCACAACGCCCAGATACGCGGCATCGCCCCGATAGATGCGGCTGTTGTCCTGCACGCCCAGCTGAACGCTGCCGTCGCTGCCCAGATCCATCCAGTTCCAGCCGTTTTCAGAGGTGTAGTTGTAGGAGCCGGTGACGGAATAGGGAATTTCCTGCGCGCTCCACTCTGCCGACAGGGGAGCCAGCTCCAGTACAGAGCCATCCGCCCGGCGCAGGTTCACCTCGCTGCCGCAGAGTTCCAGCGCCACACCGTTGTTGGCAAAGTAGATGGGGTCCTGACAGACCATGGCATTGCCGAACATGAGGCAGCGCAGCACGTCCACATACTCCACCACGCCGTCCTTGGTCAGCAGATAGACCACCGGGCGGAAGAATCCGTCCTCCTGCTCCCCGATGCACACGTCCACATACTCGTTATAAGCGCCAAGGATGGGGTAGCTGTGCTCCTGTTCCACCCGGATGCCAATGTCTCCCCATTGGTCGGTCTTTGGCGTGGGGCTCAGGGTGATGGTGGCCTGCGTTCCCTCCAGCTGCACCTGCACACCATCGTAGGTGTCGGTCAGCACCGGGGTGTCAGTGGGGGGCAGCGAGAGCTCCATATCCAGCTGCTGCCAGCCTTCTTCGCAGCTGTACTTTCCCCGGAGCACCAGTTGATCCTGCTCCGGCAAAAGCAGGCACAGGTTTTCCAGCTCATTGTATTCCAGCGTATCCATCCGCATTTGCGAGAGCTCTCCGCCGAGACGCAGGCTATCGTAATACGCACCCTGCGCCATCTCCCGGTCAAAGGCCTGCATGGCCTGCCGCTGCACCTGCGCCTGCACTTCGTCCGGGTCCAGCTCCATGCACTGCAGCATCTCGGCTGTGGTGATCTGCCTGCCGGTGGCAAAATCGAAGCACCAGCCGCTGTAACGCCACGGGGCGGTGCCGCCGTAGCGGCTGCGCACCACAAGACTGACGCAATCGCCGTACCAGTAGGCATCCCAGCCCACACCGATCTGCGGGTACTCGCCGCCCGGCTGCCCGGCCTCCTCGCTGTTCTCGAACTCCCGGAAATCCGCCGCATAGATGGCGTTCAGCTCATCGTTGATGTAGGCGGCATCCGGGCTGTCGCATTCCAGCTTGGGCACATGGACGGAAATGCACTGCACCGCTTCCTCCCCCCACACGCCCGAAACGTTCTTTTCCAGCGTGTACTGGTCGGTGATGCGGTCTGTCTGGACGGCCTGCGCCACCGCGCCGGGGGTGCTTCGGCTGCTGTCGGAGCTTTGGTCGGCAGCAGCGCTGGGGCTGCTCTGGGTGCCGCCGCAGCCGGTCAGCAGCGCGGCAGCCAGCACAAGGGCCGCAAAGCGTTGGTATTTCATAGTAGGCTCCTTTTCTATGGTGTGGTTCAGCCGTCTCCGATGCCTTGCCACTTGTCGATGATGTAGGCGGCCCAATAGGTCTTATCGTTGATATCTACCACAGTGATGCCTACCTTATTCACCACCGGGTCGTCCTCATGAAGCCCCGGCACACCGCCGTAGTCCTTGATCAGTTCATCCACCAACTGCTGGAACTGGGCCTCGGTGGTGGGGTAGAGACGATCCATGCTGTAAAGGTGCTTTTCTTCGTGGTCAAAATCCACGCCTACCCGGTACTGATTGAGCATACGGAAGATGGCCGTGGAGCCGGCACTGTAACCGGCTTCGTTCAGACCTTCCCACATCTTTGCGGAATAGTCGCCCTCCATCCGCAGCCTGAGCCCTTCGTCCGACGGGAACTCCGGGCTGCCGTTATCCACAAACATCTGCACATCTGCCTGAATGGCGTGTTCCAGACCCTTGCTGTACTCGAACTTGATGTTCTCCACCTTTCGCCGGGCCAGCTCTGCGTTGAAAATGGTCAGAATTTTCTGCCCGTCCCGGATCACAGGGATCGGCGGCGAGGGAGGCGTTTCTGTGGCAGAGCCAGAGCTTGTGGAGCCGGAGGAGCAGCTATCGTCACAGGCTGCCAGCGCCAGCATCACCGCCGATGCGCCGGAGAGCTTCAGGAAAGTCCGTCGGTCATATCGTTTCATGGGGGTGCTCCTTTCTATAAAGCCCCGGACACAGGGGGAGTGTGCCCGGGGCAAAAGGGGGAAGTCTGGTTATCTTATGCCTTGTTATTTCGGAACACAACAGCGGTCATGTAGGTCTTGCCCTGAACCACCGGGAGATAAATGCTGATGAACTCTGCCTTGGCGCTATTAGAATTGTCCAGCAGTTTTGCTACAAAAGCCCGAACGGCAGCATCCTCGCAAGAATACGCATCCTCCAGAGCCACCACATTCTCGGGAGACGGTTCGGAGATGCCGGCCATACCTGCCAAACTGTCCTTGCCATACTTGTTCCGTATCTTGTCCTCAAGTCCATTGAGTTCCCCAAAAATGATCTTGTGGTCAGGGTCTTTCAACGTATGCGGTGTCTCGTTGGCCTCTTCAAAAACACGTCCGTAGCACCTTATGGCACCCACCGCATCCTGATTGAGGGTCAGCTGCTCATGGTCAACCAGACCTGCATCAAACTTTTCCTTCCAGACCTTGTTGATGGCTGCCACCAACTCGGCTTCTTTGGACGTAGTGGGGGCGGGCGGCGTGGAGGGCCCGCCGCAGCCTGCCAGCGAGAGCGCCACAACAGCTGCGCCGGAGAGGGTGAGGAATTCGCGTCGGTTCATCTCTTTCATGGGGGTGCTCCTTTCGATACAATATATTATAGATTACGGTTCGCAACTTGCGGGAAGTCCGTGCATCCCTGCCCCGCTTCAGATCGGTGCAAAGTTTACCATTACCGCCACCGTATAGGTCTTGCCCTTAATGGTGGGGCAGTAGAGCCCGATCATCCACTGCTCGGGATGCGGACTCGCCAGTCCATGCCCGGCCAGACGCCGCACAAACTCCCTGACCTCGCTCGGACTACGAGGATATAGTTGATTTAATTGCATACCGTCATGGGTGCCGTTAGAAACTCCCGCAGTCCCCCGATAGCTTCCGCCTCCATATGTTTTCCTGATTCCCTCTATCATTTCAGACTCACGGAGTTGGTACTCGTGGAATACATCATCAGGCAAGTTCCATTTGCGGTAATCCTCTTCGTCTACTTCAGGTTCATAGGTTTCAAAGGGGCTGGCTGTAAACTTTGCGAGGTCGGCAGCCTCCTGACAGTAGACCACAGACTTGCAGATATCAAGTTTGGGATTGGGGACTACTTCTCTGTTGACTTCATACCAGACCTCGTTGATGGCTTTGAACAGGGTCATCTCTTTGCTCTCAGAGGCCGGAGGTGAGGGAGGTGAGGGAGGTGAGGAGGGCCCGCCGCAGCCTGCCAGCGAGAGCGCCACAACGGCTGCGCCGGAGAGGGTGAGGAATTCGCGTCGGTTCATCTCTTTCATGGGGGTGCTCCTTTCTGTTTGTCCCCCTGCTTTTTAGGGGGGCTGGTTTGGGTATTCTCTGCACTTGCAGTCCGCTCCATCTTATGCTATTCTTATGAATAGAATCCGCAGATGCCTGTTGACGCGTTTTGTGCACAGCGACAGGCTTTCTACACTGGCGCGGGACCTCTTCTGTTTGTACTGTATCATACCCGGGAAAAAATTGCCCCCTCAGAAAAGCCGTTTTTGGGGGGCAATTCCAAAAAAATTTTTGGGGCTTTGGGCTTCCCCCTCAAAAAATCCCCCCAAAAAGCCCAAAATTGGGGGGATTTGGGGGTGGTTTCCCACCAAAACAGGCGGCTGCAGCCCTGCCTGTGCCGGTTTTCTCCCTCTGGCTGCAAATGTGCGGAAAGGAGTCATGAAAAATGGAACGAAGGACATTTTTAAAGCTTGCGGCGCTTGTCCCCGGTCTGGCTCTTGCGGGCTGCGGCGGCAGCAAGACCCTGCTTTCTCCCAAGGACCCCACCATGCTCAGCATCTGGCATGTGTACGGCGAACAGGCCGACTCGCCCATGAACCGCCTGCTGACCGAGTTCAACGACACGGTGGGCAGAGAGAAGGGCATCCTGCTCAACGTGACCAACATGACCAACAGTGCCGCCATCGGCGGCCAGCTGCAGGACGCCAAGGCCGGCAAGCCCGGCGCGCTGGACCTGCCGGACCTGTTCTCGGCCCACCCCGCGGACGCCAGCGGTCTGGGCATTGAGAACCTTGTGGACTGGAACGACTGGTTCACCGCCGAGGACATGGCGGCCTATGTGCCCGGCTTTGTGCAGGACGGCATCATTGACGGGAAGCAGGTGGTGTTCCCGGTGTCCAAATCCACCCAGCTCATCTTTTTGAACGGCTCCCAGTACGCCCGGTTTGCGGCGGACACCGGGGCGCAGCTTTCCACCCTTGCCACATGGGACGGCTTTTTTGAAATGGCAGGTGCCTACCGGCAGTGGTCGCAGGGCAAGCCCTTCTGCGCGCTGGATTACCCCCTGCGTCTGGTGGAGCTGAACGCGCTGGAGCAGGGCAGCGGCGAGCTGTACAAGGGCAGCTGGTACGATCTGACCAACGAGACCTTCCGCACTTCGTGGATGGAGTTTGCCCGGGCGCTGGTGCAGGGCGATATTCTGGTGTCGGACCTGTACTCCAACACGCAGGTGATGACCGGCGAGACGCTGGCGGGTCTTGGCAGCTCTGCGGCCATCCTTTACTATAATGATTTCGTCACCTACCCGGACAACACCACCGAACCCACCGACCTGCTGTTGGCTCCCCTGCCCCACGCCGCAGGCACCGCCACGCCCCTGATGCCGCAGGCCGGTGTGGGCCTGTGCGCCTTCAAGACCACCGACCAGAAAGCCGAAGCCGCCGCCGTGTTCCTGCGCTGGCTCACCGAACAGCAGCGCAATCTGGAATTTGCCGCCGATACCGGCTACATGCCGGTGTCCAGCGCCGCCTTTGACGCCATTGCGGACTATCCCTTTGAGCAGCAGAGCTATCAGCGGCTGTACGACGTCTATAATGAAATGCGCATCCAGAACACACCCCTGTCCGAACCGGGCATCGTGGGGTACCACGCCAAGGCCAAAACCTTGTACGACAGCCTGCGCCAGCGCCAGAAGGACTACCCCCAGCGCCTTGCGGACGGCGAAACGCTGGAAGCCCTTGCCGAGGAAACATGGCAGCTGCTGTGTGACAATGCCTGAGCCTGCCGCTCAGCCGGAAAGGAGGGACTTTGATGCACTTTGTTGACCGGCACCGTGAAAAGATCCGCCAAAGCCCCATGAGCAGTCGGCTGCTGTGGGCCTGCCTGCTGCTGGTGGTGCTGCTGGTGTTGACCTTTGGTGCGGCGCTGTTCCTGTTTGCCAGCCTGCACAACACCAAAAAGGACATCAGCCGCAGTCTGCAGATCCAGTTTTCGGTGTTCCAGAACGATATGGAGCGCTATTTTGACCAGCTGGCGGTCATGGGCGTGAACCTGTCCGAGGATATGAGCGCAGAGGTGGACAAGGAGCTTGCCCTGCGGCAGATGTCCTTTGCCCAGCTGAACGACTCCCCCGAGGTGCTGAACGCGCTGGAGGAGAAAATGATCGAGCCGCTGTGCCGCCGTCTGCGCCAGACCGGCTGTTCCGGCGCTTTTGTGCTGCTGGATGCCACCGTCAACACCCGCATGGAGGGAGCAGAGCATTCCCGCGCCGGGCTGTATGTGCAGAAAAGCGGTGCCGACACCCCCACCGTGCCCCTGCTGCTGTACCGGGGCAGTGCGGAGGTGGGCAAGGCCCGCAGCGTGATGCCCCACCGCAAGTGGCGCATGGAGTTCCAGACCGACCAGTTCCCGGACTACGACCGCTGGATGACCCCCGGCAGCACCCCGCTGTACCAGTCTTACACGCTGACCGCGCGGTTCGAGCTGCCCGGCACCTCGGAGGAGGTGCAGTTGTTTTTGCTGCCCCTGCAGGGGCGGGACGGCACGATATACGGACTGTGCGGCTTTGAGATCAGCGAGAGCTACTTCAAGCAGAACTTTGCCCAGCCCACCGGCTTTGACCGGCTGAGCTGCCTGCTGGCCCCGGCGGGGGACGGCCTTGCCGCCGATGCCGCCCTCAGCAGCGGCACCACCGGCGGCTACTACCATGCCCCCCGGAACACGCTGGTGCTGCGCAGCATGGGCGGCGGGCTGACCCAGTTGACCGGCCCCGACAGCGCCTATGCGGGCATCTCCCAGCTGTGCCGCCTGAGCGAGAACCAGTCCTACCGGCTGGCGGTGTGCATCCCCATGGCAGACTACCGGAGACTGGTCTTTTCCGGCAATCTGCAGATGCTGCTCATCGGCCTGTTCATCGCCTTTTTCGTGGTGTTCTGCTGCATGAACTTCCACCGGCGCATCCTCTCGCCGGCGTTCCGGCAGTTCGAGGAAGACCGGCGGGAGTCCCGGCGGCGGATGGACGAGCTGCAGCTGGAACGCCAGCAGATGCAGACTGAGCTGTCCCGGCTGGCGGACGTGTGCCGCAACGAGTCGGTGCCCGATGCCTTCCAGACCTTTGTGGCGGGCATCCCCACCCTGACCAAGACCGAACGCCGCATCTTTGACGGCTACGCCGCCGGGCTGCGCACCCGGGAGATCGTGGAGCAGCTGGACATCAAGGACAGCACCCTGCGCTTCCACAACAAGAACATCTACGAAAAACTGGGT
>UMIM01032123.1_pt1 | contig 23263 bp, 20 predicted proteins | sample 1965831 | NCBI WGS metagenome assembly UMIM01 (sample SAMEA4836125, study PRJEB28245) | human gut metagenome | biome: gut microbiome; material: fecal sample | place: Denmark | collected 2008 | reverse complement strand
GTCATTTATGCAATCAAGGAGAATTTTGAACTGGACATGTCTGATGATGCGATCGCTATGAGTTCCGGTTTTCCATGGGGACTTGGAGGAGGCGGATGTATCTGCGGTGCGCTTGCCGGAGCAACCATGTGCATCGGTTACTTTTTCGGACGAAAGACACCGGGAGATCCTAAAGTAAACCGCTGTTTCAAGCTTTCGAACGAAATCCACGATTTCTTCAAGGAATACTGTGGTGCAACATGCTGCCGTGTTCTGACAAAAGGCAAAGAGAAGAATTCTCCGGAACGTAAAGCACAGTGTACAGACTTTGTAGCTGCTACTGTGAAGAAGACTGCGGAGATCATTCTTCGTGAACTTGCTGCAGATGAGGCGGAAAAATAAAAATATTTTTTCAAAAAACGAGGCGGAAATTTTTTAATCTTCCGCCTCGTTTTATATCTTTATTCTTCTGTCTCTACGTTCTCTGCATCTTCTGTACTTTCTTCCGGCTCTACCAGATCATCTTCTGATTCATCGCCTCTACGTACTTTTGCGATACAAGCTACTTTATCGCCTTCCGGCAGGTTGATAAGCTTCACTCCGGATGTCACTCTTCCGAGTTCTGAGATTCCGTCACACTTCATACGGATGATGATTCCCTCCGTGTTGATGATCATGATCTCATTGTCCTCATCTACTGCTTTCACACCTACAACGTTACCGGTCTTCTCTGTGATCTTATAACACTTCACGCCTTTACCGCCACGGTTCTGGGCTGTAAATTCATCGATGGAAGTACGTTTACCCATACCATATTCGGACACGATCAGCAGTTCTGTTCCCTGTGAGTCGATCTGCATTCCGATCACTTCGTCGCGGTCTACCAGATTCATACCACGGACACCCATGGATGTTCTTCCGGTCGGACGTACATCACTTTCGTTAAAACGGATACACTGTCCATACTTTGTAACCATGAACACATCATGATCGCTGTCTGTGTATTTTACCTCGATCAGCTCATCTTCCTCACGCAGAGTAATTGCTGCAAGTCCTGTCTTTCTGACATTTGCATATTCTTTAATCGGAGTCTTCTTGATGAGACCTTTCTTGGTTGCCATCAGCAGATACTCATCATCGTTATATTTCTCAATCGGAATGACCGCACTGATCTTCTCGCCCGGCATTAACTGCAGCAGGTTCACGATCGCAGTTCCTCTGGATGTTCTGCTTGCTTCCGGAATCTCGTATGCTTTCATACGGTATACACGTCCGGTGTTCGTAAAGAACATCAGGTAATGATGTGTATTGGTCATGAAGAGCTCTTCTACGTAATCCTCATCCAGCTTCTGCATTCCCTTAATTCCCTTACCGCCACGGTTCTGGGCCTTGAATGTATCATGAGACATTCTCTTGATATATCCAAGCTTAGTCATCGTAATGACCACATCTTCTCTCGGGATCAGATCTTCCATGGAAATATCAAATTCATCAAATCCGATGGATGTTCTTCTCTCATCACCGTATTTATCACGGATCACAAGAATCTCTTCTTTGATCACGCCAAGTAATAACTTTCTGTCAGCAAGGATCGCACGTAAATGTTCGATCTGCTCCATCAGTGCTTTATATTCTGCCTCGAGTTTCTCTCTTTCCAGACCTGTCAGAGCACGCAGTCTCATGTCTACGATTGCCTGTGACTGTACGTCTGTCAGTCCGAAACGCTCCATCAATTCTGATTTTGCGATCTGGACCGTCTGGGAACCTCTGATGATCTTGATCACTTCATCGATGTTATCTAATGCGATCAGTAATCCCTTTAAAATATGTGCACGCTCTTCGGCTTTATTTAACTCATACTGTGTACGGCGTGTCACTACTTCTTCCTGATGTTTCAGGTAGTAGTTCAGCATCTCCATCAGGTTCATGACCTTCGGCTCATTGCCGACCAGAGCCAGCATGATCACACCGAATGTGTCCTGAAGCTGTGTATGTTTGTATAACTGGTTCAGAATAACATTGGCATTGGCATCTCTTCGAAGCTCAATGACTACACGCATTCCTTCACGGCTTGACTGGTCACTTAAATCTGTGATTCCGTCAATCTTCTTATCACGTACCAGCTCTGCAATCTTCTCGATCAGTCTTGCTTTGTTAACCATGTAAGGCAGCTCACTTACGATGATACGGCTCTTGCCATTCGGCATCGTCTCGATATCTGTGACCGCACGCACACGGATCTTGCCGCGTCCGGTTCTGTATGCCTCTTCAATTCCTCTTGTTCCGAGGATCATACCACCTGTCGGGAAGTCTGGTCCTTTGATGATCTTTAAGATCTCTTCGATCGTTGTCTCTTCTTTATCCTCGATCTGGTCATCAATGATCTGTACGACTGCATTGATCACTTCACGCAGGTTGTGCGGCGGGATATTCGTCGCCATACCTACAGCGATACCGGAAGTACCGTTGACCAGAAGGTTCGGGAATCTTGACGGCAGAACGGTAGGTTCTTTCTCCGTCTCGTCAAAGTTCGGAATGAAATCAACGGTATTTTTATTAATATCCGCTGTTAATTCCATGGAAATCTTACTCAGTCTTGCCTCTGTGTATCGCATGGCGGCAGCACCGTCACCGTCCACAGAACCAAAGTTACCATGTCCGTCTACCAGCGGGTATCTGGTAGACCATTCCTGTGCCATATTAACCAATGCACCATAGATAGAGCTGTCACCGTGCGGGTGATATTTACCCATCGTATCACCGACGATACGCGCACACTTTCTGTGCGGCTTGTCAGGACCGTTGTTCAGCTCGATCATAGAGTACATGATTCTTCTCTGTACCGGTTTCAAACCATCTCTTACATCCGGCAGGGCACGGGACGCAATAACACTCATCGCGTAGTCGATATAAGAGGTTTCCATTGTCTGTTTCAGATCCACTTCGTGGACTTTGTCAAATATATTGTCTTCCATCAATCTCTCAGAGATTTAATTATCCCTGTTCCTCCTTTCTTCTACACGCTTATATTATACATCCAGATTCTTAACGTATTTTGCATTCTCAACGATGAACTCACGTCTTGGCTCTACTTTGTCACCCATCAGTGTCGTAAATGTCAAGTCCAGTTCGCTCGTTGTCTCATCATCCATCGTTACACGTAACAGGATACGGTGTTCCGGATCCATGGTTGTCTCCCAGAGCTGTTCTGCATCCATCTCTCCAAGACCTTTGTAACGCTGGATCTTATTATTACCGTCACGGCCGACTTCATTGATGATATTACTCAGTTCTTCGTCACTGTATGCATACCATACCTTCTTGTTCTTCTCAAGCTTATAAAGCGGCGGCTGTGCCAGATATACATACCCCTGCTTGATAAGCTCCGGCATGAACCGGTAAATGAACGTCAGAAGCAGTGTACTGATATGTGCACCGTCCACGTCGGCATCGGTCATGATGATGATCTTGTGATAACGCAGTTTGGAAATATCGAAATCTTCATGGATTCCTGTACCAAATGCAGTGATCATCGCCTTGATCTCGGCATTGCCGTAGATCTTATCCAGTCTTGCCTTCTCTACGTTCAGGATCTTACCACGCAGTGGAAGGATTGCCTGCGTCGCACGGTCACGTGCTGTCTTCGCAGAACCGCCGGCGGAATCTCCCTCTACGATGTAGATCTCGCAGTTCTCCGGATTCTTATCCGAACAGTCTGCAAGCTTTCCAGGAAGTGCCATATTATCCAGTGCTGATTTTCTACGTGTCAGGTCTCTTGCCTTTCTTGCAGCCTCTCTCGCGCGCTGGGACATCACAGATTTCTCTACGATGATCTTACCAACGGCCGGATTCTGCTCAAGGAAGATCTCAAGCTGCTTGCTGACTACATTGTCAACCGCACCTCTTGCCTCGCTGTTACCAAGTTTCTGCTTGGTCTGGCCTTCAAACTGTGGATCCTCGATCTTGACGCTGATGATCGCGGTCAGGCCCTCACGGATATCTTCACCGCTTAAGTTCGGCTCATTGTCACGCAGAAGCTTGTTCTTTCTTGCATAATCATTAAATGTCTTTGTGATCGCATTACGGAATCCGACAACGTGTGTTCCACCTTCCGGAGTCGTAATGTTATTGACAAATCCATACGTATTGTCACTGTAAGAATCGTTGTGCTGCATAGCCACTTCGACAGACACATTATTTACCATACCTTCACAGTAAATGATCTGCTCATAAAGCGGTGTCGCACTGCGGTTCAGGTAAGTAACGAATTCTTTGATTCCGCCTTCGTAGTGGAATGTTCTTTCTTTCGGCTCTTCCTCACGGTCGTCCTTCAATACGATTTTCAGTCCTTTTGTCAGGAATGCCATCTCGCGGAATCTCTGTTTCAGAACATTAAAATCAAAGATCGTTGTCTCAAAAATGGTATCATCCGGCAGGAATGTTACTTTTGTACCGGTCTTTCCTTCTTCACAGTCACCGATCACGGTCAGTTTCTCCATAACTTTTCCGCGCTCGTAACGCTGCTGGTATACTTTACCCTCGTGGTAGATCTCAACTTCCAGCCAGTTGGAAAGCGCATTTACAACAGACGCTCCAACACCGTGAAGTCCACCGGATACCTTGTATCCTCCACCACCGAATTTACCTCCTGCATGCAGCACGGTAAATACAACTTCTACCGCAGGAAGTCCTGCTTTGTGGTTGATACCAACCGGAATTCCACGTCCATTATCGATAACGGTCACCGAATTGTCTTTATTGATTGTTACATAAATCGTATCACAGAAGCCCGCCAAAGCTTCGTCTACGGCATTATCGACGATCTCGTATACAAGATGATGCAAGCCTCTGGCTGATGTACTTCCAATGTACATACCAGGACGTTTGCGGACTGCCTCAAGACCTTCCAATATCTGAATTTCATCTGCGCCGTATTCATGCTGTACTTTTTCTGTACCCATTCTCAGTCCTCCTAGTTTTCTTTCGTTACCTGCCCGTTCTGGACATGGAACACTTTGTTTATTGAAAAGCGGTGATTTACAAAATCCTCAACACCCGTACAGGTGATCAAAGTCTGTATATCATGTATGCTGTCTAACAAATAGTTTTGCCTGTGTTTATCAAGTTCAGACAATACATCGTCAAGTAAAAGTATCGGGGTGTCATGTGTTGCCAGTTTGACCAGCTCGATCTCCGACAGTTTCAAAGACAGGGCAGCCGTTCTCTGCTGTCCCTGGGAACCATATTTGCGGATGTCCATATCACCGATCAGAAAGCCGATGTCGTCCCTGTGCGGCCCCACCGTTGTACTCTTCATCCGCAGATCTCTCTCCCGGTACCGGTTCAGTGCCTGTTCAAATGGCAGATCTCCCGTACTTGGCTCGTATATGATCTTCAGGCTTTCTTTACCGCCGGTCAGTCTCTGGTGAATCTTTGCAATGATCCCATTGATCTGTTCGACAAATTCTTTTCTTCTGGCAATCAGCCTTTCCCCATATTGTACCATCTGCAGCTCCCATATTTCCAGTGTATCCGAAAGATCTTTCTTTCCGCCGAAACTGAGCTCTTTCAGCAGATGGTTTCGCTGATTCACGATCCGGTTGTAATTCGACAGATTATTCAGGTACACCTTATCAAGCTGCGAAAGCTCCAGATCTATGAATCTTCTTCTCTCTGCCGGCCCGTTCTTGATAATGTTCAGATCTTCCGGCGAGAAAAATACAAGATTCACAATTCCGAAAAGTTCGCTTGCTTTCCGGATCGGCATCTTATTGATGGCAATCCCTTTCGGACTGTTCTTCTTCAGGTGCATATCGATCTGATAACTGATTCCGTTCTTTTCCACCACGGTTTCGATGTGTGATTCATCCTCGCCGAAACGGATCATATCCCTGTCCTTCGACCCGCGGTGGGACTTGGTCGTTCCGGACAGATACACAGCCTCCAGAATATTCGTCTTCCCCTGGGCATTGTTCCCGTAAAAAATATTCGTAGAACCATCAAACTCCACATTCAGAAGATCATAATTTCTAAAATTCTTTAATTTCAGGGAATTAACCTTCAATTCTGATCTCTTCTCCGTCAAATAATACAACATCTCCGCCGTATAACTTACGTCCGCGGCGTGTATCTGTCTCGCCATTTACCATGACAAGACCTTCCTGGATCACTTCTTTGGCTTCTACTCCGGATTCCACCATTCCTGTAGCTTTCAAAGCCTGTCCAAGCTTGATATATTCATCTCGTAATCTAATTGTCTCCATATGTCTCGCATTCCTCTCCCGGGATTCTCCCATATCTTATAAGCATAACTTATAGATAAATTTTATCAGATCAGCCAGGCTATATCTGATCCATCTATCAAAAAGCGTTCTGTTGTATGCATTTTGTTGTATTTTTATGCACATTTTTTCTGTTTTTCAGTTGTTTTTCATTATACTTATCGCTAAATCTTTTTGCAAGTATTCCTGCGTTTTTGTTTTATCTTTTAATCTTCTTCCAGATATTCCATTCCCGTTTATGCTGCAGCATTAAAGTTAACAGGAAGGATCAGGTAGATATAGCTTTCTCCATCATCTTTGATGAAGCAAGGTGCTTTCGCATTCATCAGATAAATTGTTACTTCTTCGTCGTCGATAACACGAAGTGCATCGATCAGGAATTTCGGATTGAATCCGATCAGCAGATCTTTTCCCTCTTTTGTGATCATAATCTCTTCATTCATGGATCCGATCTGGGATTTGATCTTTAATTCCATAAGTTCGTCACTGATATTGATGATGATTGGTTTCTTGTCTCCTTCTTTTACCAGAAGTGTTGCTCGGTCGATACAGTTGAGCAGCTCTTTTTTATTAATTCTGACTTTTGTCTCATAATCATTTGACAACATCTGATCGATTCTGAAATATTCGCCTTCGATCAGACGTGATACAACGATCGTGTTATCAAATTCGAACACAATATGATTCTTTGTATATGAAATCGATACCACATTTTCAGCCTCACCCGAAAGGATCTTACTGATCTCGATCAGTGTCTTTCCAGGTACAACAAGCTTTCTGTCAGCTACGCTTTTTTTCAATGGCACTTTTCGAATGGAAATTCTGTGTCCGTCCAGCGAAACAACTTTCAGAATATTATCACTGATGTCGAACAATTCTCCAGTCATAAGTTTATTACTTTCACTGTCAGAAATAGAGAAAATTGTCTGACGGATGACTTCTTTCAATGTGAATTGAGAGACTTCTATAGAATCTTCTTTCTCAATAATTGGTAAGTAAGCAAATTCATCGCCAGGTTTACCGGCAATATCAAATTTTGCTTTTTCACATGTGATGACTGTCTGAAGATTATCTAAAGTTTCGATCGTTACTTCATTATCCGGAAGTTTTCTAACGATCTCTGAAAAAATCTTTGCATCGATAGCGATCATTCCGCGATCAATAATGTCTCCGGAAATTTCTGTCTGGATACCAAGTTCCATATCATTCGCTGTTAATTTGATAATATCTGTTGTTGCATCAATAAGAATACATTCAAGGATTGGCATTGTTGTTTTAGAAGGAACTGCTTTGGAAACAATACTGACACCTTTGACTAGATTGGATTTACTGCAGGTAATTTTCATATGTGTATAACTCCTTTCGCACGTGTGTGATAGATAAATAAATAAAATAGTTTCCGCCTCAGCCGTATTAGGGGATGTGGAAAAGAGGAAAAGTGCCTCTAGCCCAGTGTTTGCAAGGAATTTTGGCTTTGAAAACTTTGTGGAATTCGACTGGATTTTATGTGGAACGACTGTTGAAAACTTTTTCGTTTCTAAAGACAGGTGTAAAATTCCTGGGTTTTTCCCAAGGCTGTCCCATAGTTATCCACATGTCAGACGCAGATTTTCCACATAGTTATTCACAGGCCAAAATGGCAAAATAAGGCTAAGCCGGATTGATTTTCTTCTTTATAATATTAATAGTGTTAGAAAGAGTCTCGTCCGCCTTTAATTCGTTCTCGATTTTCTCAATCCCATGCTTGATGGTAGAGTGATCCTTGCCCCCAAGAATGACACCGACTGCTTTTAATGAAGTTTCTGTCATATTTCGGATCAGATACATGGCAATCTGGCGCGGAAATACGATCTCGGCGTTACGTTTATTTCCTTTCAGATCAGGAATAGATACACCAAAATGTTCGGAAACGATGTCCAAAATCAGTTCAGGCGTAACTTCTCTGCGATTATCCGAAGAAATGATATCTTTTAAGGCCTCTGCTGCAAGGGCAATATCGATAGAACCGGTGTTGTTCAGTTTATAAAGAGCAATCAGTTTATTAAGAGACCCTTCAAGTTCTCGGATATTTGTCTTGACGTTCGTTGCGATATATTCGAGTACATCATTCGGAATATTGTATTTTTCCAGATGATCCAGCTCGATCTTCTTCTGTAAAATCGCCATACGGGTTTCATAATTAGGTGATGAAATATCAGCAATCAGACCCCACTCAAAGCGCGTACGAAGTCTGGCCTCCAAAGTTTCAATATCTTTCGGCGGCTTATCAGACGATATGATGATCTGCTTTCCGGATGTATGCAGATGGTTAAATGTGTGGAAGAATTCTTCCTGTGTACTTTCTTTTCCGATAATGAATTGGATATCATCGATCAAAAGTACGTCATTATTACGGTATTTATCGCGGAATTTCGACATTGCGGACTCGTTTCCGGCGGTTTTTCCGTTTTTGAGAGCTTCGATCAGCTCATTGGTAAATGTCTCGCTGGTTACATAGAGGACTTTTTTCTTTGGATTCTTGTCCAGAATAAAATGTGCAATTGAGTGCATCAAATGAGTCTTTCCAAGTCCAACACCTCCATATAAGAAGAGGGGATTGTATACTTCTCCCGGAGATTCGGCTACAGCAAGGGAAGCTGCATGGGCGAAATTATTGTTACCGCCGACAACGAAAGTATCAAAAGTATACTTCGGATTAAGCCCGGCTTTTTCCGCAGCACTTTTGCTTTTTTTCTTCTGATTTGCTTCAATGGCCATATTCTGAATCTCGTTCAGTCTGTCATCATCCTCGGAAATGAAGACAACTTCATATTCAGTTCCAGTAATCTCCGCAATACATACTTTTAATGGAAGCTGATATTTTTTTTCAATATATTCTACACTCGCATTCATATTTACTAATATAAATACGGTATTGTCTACGACATCGTAAACTTTCAATGGTTGGATCCACGTATTGAACGATACATTGGACAACTCATGTTCGACCCTGAGATGTTCGATAATTTCAGGCCATTTTTCCTTTACTGTATTCATCATATTTACTCCTAATCTGTCTGATTCGCGGATTTTCACCTATAAACCCACTCTTCTACATTGTACATCAAAAAGTTGCTTTAGGCAATCTTTTATCGCTATGCTTTGGCAACTGGCAGTTTCTCTTGATGTAGATTTGAAATATGTGGAAAACTCAATCCCAATTATCAACACTTGTAAAATGCGCATGAAATGGGGAAAAAATCTAAAAAAATATATGATTTCCACACGTTATCCACAAAAATCCACAAAGTTTTCCACAAAATGTGGATAAATATATTTTTAAAATTTGAGGAATAGCTTGACGTAGAGCGGTTTTTTTTATATAATCAAGGCTGATGTCTTATGAAAATTAGGGGGCAAGCCCCTTGGAATAAAATAAGGAGGTGGATATCCATGAAGATGACATTCCAGCCAAAGAAGAGACAGAGAGCTAAAGTACATGGCTTCAGATCTAGAATGAGCACAGCAGGTGGAAGAAAAGTACTTGCTGCAAGAAGAGCAAAAGGAAGAAAGAAATTATCAGCGTAGGCCGCATATATGTGGCCTTTTCTTCTACTCAGAAAAATTAGGAGAATAAGACAATGAAGTATTCCGAATCACTGAAAAAGAACAAAGATTTCCAATATATATATAGAAAAGGGAAATCTTACGCCAACAAATATCTGGTCATGTATGTACTGGAAAATGGGACAAGTCAGAATCGATTAGGAATATCTGTAAGCAAAAAAGTAGGAAACAGTATAGTACGGCACAGATTAACAAGATTAATCCGAGAAAGCTATAGACTGCAAGAAGAACGATTCAGATGTGGATTAGATATAATTGTTATAGCAAGAATAGGCGCCAAAGGAAAAGATTATAAAGATATTGTCGGCGCAATGCTCCATCTGGGTCATCTTCATAAGATTATAGATGAGGGGTAACGTATTATGAAGAAGATTCTGCTCACTGGTATCAGATTTTATCAGAGATATCTGTCTCCGATAAAGGGCGGTTCCACCTGTAAATTTTATCCGACTTGTTCTCAGTATGCGAAAGAGGCAATTGAGAAATACGGTGCATTAAAAGGAGGACGACTGGCGGTGTGGAGAATTCTGCGTTGTAATCCGTTTACCAGAGGAGGTTACGACCCTGTTCCTTAAAAAGATTACAACTACATATGGAGGAAAAAATTATGGTACCAAGTTTACTGACTGCCGCTAACTGGCCGATTGTCGGACAGCTTTGCTGGATTCTGGGTAAGGTAATGAACTTTATCTATAATTTCCTGGACAAATGTCTGCCAAGCGATAGCGGGCTGGTAGGTCTGTCGATTATTCTGTATACGATTTTTGTGTATACATTATTACTTCCACTTACGATTAAGCAGCAGAGAACATCCAAGATGTCTTCTGTTATGAATCCGGAGATTCAGGCTATACAGAAGAAGTATAAAAATAAGAAAGACCAGGCGTCCATGATGAAACAGCAGGAAGAGATTCAGCAGGTGTACGATAAATATGGTACATCGATGTCAGCAGGATGCCTTCCGTTACTGATTCAGATGCCGCTGTTATTTGCTTTGTACCCGGTTATCTATAATATCCAGAAATATGTTCCGGAGATCAAGACAGCTCCAAAGGCTGTAAATGTATTCCTGACACTTCCGGATCTGACTATCTCACCTATGCAGATGATCAAGAACAGCGGAAGCTATGGTTTCCCGGCAATCATGATCATTATTACTGCGATTTTACTTCCGGTATTATCAGGTTTGACACAGTATGGAAGTATCAAGCTTTCACAGGCTATTTCAGGCCAGCAGCTGGACAAAGATAACCCGATGGCGTCTACAATGAACACGATGAATATCACAATGCCACTGTTTTCGGTATTTATGGTATTCTCACTTCCGACAGGTATCGGTCTGTACTGGATCGTCAGTGCGGTAGTACGTTGTGTTCAGCAGGTATTTATCAATAAGCACTTAAGCAAGATTTCTGTAGAAGAGATTCTGGAGCAGAATAAGGAAAAGGCTGAGGAAAAACGTGTAAAACGTGGCGAGAAGAATGAACGTATCGCAGCAATGGCTCAGATGAATACCAAGAATATGAACAATCAGAACCAGAAGAAGAGACAGAGTACATCGAACCTGAGTGAAAAAGAAAGAGAAGCCAAGGTAGAAAACGCACACAAGAAAGCTGAAAATGCGAAGAAAGGAAGTCTCGCATCAAAAGCAAACATGGTGAAGAAATTTAACGAAAATGATTAGGGGGCGCTGTCATGGAGGATTACATTACTGTATCGGCAAAGACATTGGACGATGCGATCACCGAAGCGTTAGTTCAGTTAGGTGTAACAAGTGATCGCTTAGATTATATTGTTGTTGAAAAAGGAAGCGAAGGTTTCCTTGGAATCGGAAGAAAGCAGGCAGTAATCAAAGCCCGCAGAAAACGAGAAGAAAAACCGGTTGAAGAGACAGTGGAAGAAAGTAAAGTTGAAACACCGGTAAAAGAAGAAGTAAAACCAGAGAAGAAGCCGGCAAAAGAGCATTCTCATACAAAGAAAAATGTAAGAGAAGAAAAACCGGAAGTAAAATCTGAGCCAAAGAAAGAAGTAGAACTTGCAAAAGTTGAACCACAGACGATCGAGACATGTGAAAAGTTCATTTACGATGTGATGAATGCAATGGGCATGGATGATGTAAAAGTTACATCTGTTGTAGATGAAGAAGGAGCACTTTCCATCAATATGGAAGGAAGCAACATGGGTATCCTGATCGGAAAACGCGGACAGACACTTGATTCTCTGCAGTATCTTACAAATCGTGTTGCCAACAAGATGCAGGATGGCTATGTAAGAGTGAAACTCGATACAGAGGATTACAGAAGAAGAAGAAAAGAAACACTGGAAAATCTTGCAAAGAACATTGCAAGCAAAGTAAAGAGAACAAGAAAGACAGTTTCTCTTGAGCCAATGAATCCATACGAGAGAAGAATCATTCACTCTGCGCTGCAGTCTGACCCGGCAGTATCCACACACAGTGAAGGTGAAGAGCCGTACAGAAGAGTTGTGGTAACACTGGTAAGAAACAGAAATAATCGATAATTAAGAGACAGGGGTCTTTAAGCGGCCCCTGTCTTTTTTTCACTCAAATGTATATTGGAGGAAATTATGGAACAATTATATAACTCCACGATTGCCGCAATATCTACGGCAATGAGTAATTCGGGAATAGGAATTGTACGAATGAGCGGACCGGAAGCATTTCAGATCGCAGACCGGGTATATAAGGGGAAAAAAGAGAAAAAACTATGTGATCAGAAGTCACATACCATTCATTATGGATATATTGTTGATGGAGAACAGGTAATTGACGAGGTCCTGGTCATGCTGATGCGCGGGCCGCACAGCTATACCGGTGAAGACACGGTAGAGATCAACTGTCACGGCGGTGTCTATGTGGTAAAACGAATTCTCGAACTCCTGATCAAAAACGGTGCACGCCCGGCAGAGCCGGGAGAGTACACTAAGCGTGCATTCCTGAACGGAAGACTGGATCTTTCGCAGGCAGAAGCAGTTGGTGATCTGATCGCATCGCAGAACGAATATGCACTGCAGAGTTCGGTAAGCCAGTTAAAAGGAAATATCAAAGATAAGATCAGCGAAATGCGCGAAAAGATCCTGTATCATACTGCATTTATCGAGACTGCACTGGACGATCCGGAGCATATCAGTGTTGACGGCTATGGAGAAACACTGAAAAAAGTCGTCGATGAGATCATGGAAGCAATGAAAAGATTGCTAGATAGCTGTGATGATGGTAGGATTATAAAAGAGGGCGTACGCACAGTCATCCTCGGAAAACCGAATGCGGGAAAATCCTCTCTGTTAAATGTACTTCTCGGAGAAGACCGGGCAATCGTTACTGATATTGCCGGTACGACAAGAGATGTACTGGAAGAACACCTGAATCTGAAGGGCATTTCCTTAAATATTATGGATACTGCCGGTATCCGTGATACGGAAGATGTGGTGGAGAAGATCGGTGTTGATCGTGCGAAAGAATATGCGGATAAGGCAGACCTGATCCTGTATGTGATCGATGCATCCAGACCACTGGATGAAAATGATGCAGAGATCCTGCATCTGATCAAAGGCAAACGTGCGATCATCCTGTTAAATAAATCCGATCTGGATATGCAGGTGACAAAAGAACAGGAAGAACTGCCGGAAGAATTTCCGGTGATCGAGATCTCTGCAAAGAATGTACAGGGAATCGAAGAGCTGGAAGATACGTTAAAGGAGATGTTCTTCCAGGGAGAACTGACATTTAATGATGAAATCTATATTACAAATGTGAGACAGAAAACAGCGCTTCAGGATGCATATGCTGCACTGGAACATGTGAATGACAGCATTGCCGCGGATATGCCGGAGGATTTCTATTCGATCGACCTTATGGATGCGTATGAAGCTCTCGGTAATATCACTGGCGAAACGATAGGAGAAGATTTGGTTAATGAGATATTCAGCAAATTCTGTATGGGAAAATAAAGATAAATATGATGTCGTAGTCATCGGTGCCGGCCACGCAGGTTGTGAGGCAGCACTGGCGACGGCGAGACTGGGCTTTCAGACACTGGTATTTACCGTAAGTGTGGACAGCATTGCGATGATGCCTTGTAATCCGAATATCGGCGGAAGCTCGAAAGGACATCTGGTAAGAGAGCTGGATGCCCTTGGCGGAGAGATGGGAAAGGTCATCGACCGTACATTTATCCAGTCAAAAATGTTAAATAAATCCAAGGGTCCTGCGGTACATTCGCTCCGTGCACAGGCGGATAAAGCAGTGTACAGCAGAACGATGCGCCGCGTACTGGAGGCTCAGGAGAACCTGGAGATCAAACAGGGAGAGGTTGCCAATCTCCTTGTGGAAGATGGAAAGATCACGGGAGTGCAGACATTTTCCGGTGCAACATATCACTGTAAGGCGGTTATCATCTGCAGCGGAACTTACCTGAAAGCACGATGCATTTATGGTGATGTGAGTCAGTATACAGGCCCGAACGGACTGCAGGCGGCCAATCATCTGACTGACTGTCTGAAAGAACTGGGCATTAAAATGTACCGTTTTAAGACAGGAACACCTGCCAGAGTAGACCGGAAAACAGTTGATTTCAGCAAGATGGAAGAACAGTTCGGAGATGAAAGAGTGGTACCATTTTCATTTACCACGAATCCGGACGATGTGCAGATCGACCAGGCATCCTGCTGGCTGACTTATACAAATGAGACGACACATGAGATCATCCGTGCCAATCTGGACAGATCGCCGTTATATTCCGGCATGATCGAGGGTACGGGACCGAGATATTGTCCGTCTATCGAAGATAAAGTGGTAAAATTTGCGGACAAAAAACGTCATCAGGTATTCCTGGAACCGGAAGGGTTGGAGACGGATGAGATGTACATCGGAGGAATGTCAAGTTCGCTGCCTGAAGACGTACAGTATGCAATGTACCGCAGTGTTCCGGGACTGGAGCATGTGAAGATTGTGCGGAATGCGTATGCGATCGAGTATGACTGTATCGATGCGAGACAGTTAAAACCATCACTGGAATTCCGCAATATCAGCGGCTTATTCAGTGCCGGTCAGTTCAACGGAAGCTCGGGCTATGAAGAAGCTGCCGCACAGGGCCTTATAGCGGGCATAAATGCCGCCAGAAAGCTGCAGGGCAAGGAATCCTTAGTGTTAGACCGCTCAGAGGCTTATATCGGCGTTCTGATCGATGATCTGGTTACAAAGGAAAGCCATGAACCGTACCGAATGATGACTTCGAGAGCAGAGTACCGTCTGCTCCTTAGACAGGATAATGCGGACCAGCGTCTGACAGAAAAAGGCTATGAAGTCGGTTTGATCTCTCAGGAGCGTTATGATCGTCTGAAAGAGAAAGAAAGACTGATCGAGTCTGAGATCGAGAGATTAAAGAATGCCTATGTCGGAACCAGTGAAAAGGTACAGGAACTTCTGGAATCTTATGAAAGTACACCTTTGAATTCAGGAAGCAGTCTGGCAGAACTGATAAGGAGACCGGAATTATCTTACGAAGCTGTTACGGATATTGATGTGACGAGACCGGAACTTCCGAAAGATCTGGCAGCAGAAGTGATCGAGCAGGTGGATATTTCTCTGAAATATGACGGTTATATCCAACGTCAGAAACGCCAGGTAGAGCAGTTCAAGAAGATGGAGAATAAGAAAATTCCGGAAGATATGGACTATGATGCAGTGAACAGCCTTCGTATTGAGGCAGTTCAGAAGCTGAAAGAGTACAGACCGGTGTCAATCGGGCAGGCATCGCGTATCTCTGGTGTATCTCCGGCAGATATATCAGTATTGCTTGTGTATCTGAGTGGAAATCACAGATAAGAAATCATAGATAAATTAATAAATGTGATGAAAAAGTAAGAAAAGCGTGGATGAACAGCTGCAGTATAATGAAGTATATCAGTAAGAAATACACCTAACACAAAATAAATGTATTAATATTAACATACACTAAAAATATAATTACACAGTAAATATAATGATAAGTATATAAAATGAATAAGATGAAAAATCATACATTTTATATACTTATTAATTTTAGAGAGAAAAAAGGAGAAAAATATGGACCAGATTTTGAAAAAAAGCCTGGAAAAGATAGGGATAGAGATCACAGACGAGCAGAAAGAGCAGTTTGATACCTATCATAAGCTTCTTGAAGAGTGGAATAAGGTGATGAACCTGACCGGAATCACAGAATATGAAGAAGTTGTAGAGAAGCATTATGTAGACAGCTTGTCGATTGTAAAAGTAATGGATATGAATCATGTGGATACAGTGATCGATGTGGGTACAGGAGCTGGTTTTCCTGGATTACCGCTGAAAATTGCATTCCCACATCTGAAAGTAACATTATTGGATTCATTGAATAAGCGGATTAAGTTCCTAAATGCGGTGATTGAAGAGCTTGGGCTGAAAGATATCCACACAATTCATGGAAGAGCAGAAGATTATGCCAAAGATGCAGCATATAGAGAGAAGTATGATCTGTGTGTATCCAGAGCAGTTGCAAATCTGGCGACATTGAGTGAATATTGCCTTCCTTATGTAAAAGTAGGCGGTATGTTTATACCTTATAAATCAGGTGAGATTGATAAAGAGGTAAAAGGATCGAAAAAAGCGGTGAAGGTGCTTGGAGGAGAGATAGAGGATGTAGTGAAATTCGAATTGCCGGGAACGGATATCGGAAGATCCTTTGTAAAGATCCACAAAGTGAAGAATACGGCTAAGAAGTATCCGAGAAAGGCAGGGATGCCTTCAAGGGAGCCGATTGTTTAATCGTTGGGGAAATGGCTTACCCCGGGATGGAATGAAAATGAGATAGGGATTCCTGTGCTGATTCGGTTATGGGGAAATTCTAAAGCAAATAAATTGGCCTAAAAGCAGCCATCAAAAATCCAAAACTCGCGTTCGCTCAGACAATGGATTTTTGATGACTAACGGCCAATTTATTTACTTAAGAATTTCCAACCATGACCTCATATGCACAGGAATCCCTATCTCATTTTCATTCCATCTGGTTTTCGCGGGCGGTAATGATTAAATAATGATAGTGTAGGGGTGGTGTGGATATGAGGATAGGTGTTGGAAGCAGGGAAGAAAAATTGGTAAAAGGGAGGATGTTTCACGTGAAACATCCTCCCTTTGTACGTGTGTGTAGGTTACTGATGGATGGAATGTATAATAATAACTGCGTTTGTTTATGAATGTTAATGATAGTCTTTGAAATAGTAATTGGCTTATACTATATTAGTGCAAATCCTTGAATTAGCAGTTGTCACTTAATAGTAGGTCTAGTTGCTCCAAGAATGCATTGGCGTTTTCGCGTTGTGGAAGTAATCCGCTGCCTGGGACTTCGAGGTGTTCGATAGATGGAAGTATGTGGCAGTATTCGGTGGCTTTTTGTGATGTTTCTGGTGCGTTTTTACCTGTGATTACTGCGATTGAGGTTGTAAGTCCTTCGAGACAGTGGGCAACATTTACAGTTGTGTAATGTCCTAAAATGCTGGCGTAGAGATATTTACACTCTGCTGAGTCGGAAAGAGCGGTGTTGCGTGCGCCTACATTATAAATAAATGTTCCGTATATAGGGATATTTATTATCTTTGCAAGTAGTTTTGATTTGTGATTTGGAGCTTTTGCAAGTGCATGTGTGCTTTCCGGACAAACCAGAATAATATGGTCAATCTGGTCGGCTATATTCTGACAGGCAGCTGTTACAAAGGAGGCTGAAGCCCCGGTAGCTACGATATCTGTCTTTTCGCCTATAATATCACGAATAAAATCAGTAAGCAGTTGAACATACAGATAGCAGGTATATGTAATTGCGGGCTTGTCGGATTTGCCGCATCCGAGAAGGTCTATCGTATATACTGTGTGTTCTTTGGAAAGAGTACCGATTACTTTATCCCATTCCATAGAAGAACTGTAATGATTCAGATCATGAATAAGAAGAACCGGAGAACCAGTTCCTTCTTTTTTATAATATATATTTCCAAATTTCCAATTATAGTAATTGGATTCATCTTCTTCTGAATGTTCATCGGAGGCGTTGAATATGAATTTATTTATTACATGGAATGCTAAGGTTGTCGTTCCAATTGCTGTTGAGATGAATAATAATGTCTTTTTCCAGTTCATGCTGATACCTCACTTTCTTTTCCTAATTATACTATATTTACTTATGAATTGGAAGATTGCCTTTACAAAATGAGCATAAAATGAACAAAGTGAAGGAAATAGGACATTTTACTTGGAATATATGAAAAGAAGGGACACGAATAATAAAGCAAGTGGTAAAAACAAATGTTTCACGTGAAACATTCACAAAAATCGTATGTCACACAAAGATAACGAAAATAATATAGAGAACGGTTTTATATTTATGGAAAAGAGAAAATCTATGTTTCACGTGAAACATTTTCTGGATAAGTATTCTGAAAAGTGATATACTAGAATCATGTGAAATAAGGGAAGGTGATAATTAAATGGGACGAGTTATAGCCGTTGCGAACCAAAAAGGTGGCGTTGGAAAAACAACGACAGCTATTAATCTGTCGGCATGTCTTGCTGAAAAAGGACAAAAGGTTCTTGCTATTGATATGGATCCGCAGGGCAATATGACGAGTGGATTAGGAATAGACAAAGATGAAGTTGAAAAGAATATCTATGATCTTATGATTGGTCAGGCTGGTGTAGATGAAGTTCTGCAAAAGGAAGCAATTGAAAATCTGGATGTGATACCGACAAGCATTGACCTCTCGGCTGCTGAAATTGAACTGATCGGTGTGGATGATAAAGAATTTATTATAAGAAATGCAGTTCAGCCGATCAAAGATGATTATGATTATATCATTATTGATTGTCCGCCATCGTTAAGTATGCTGACGATCAATGCAATGACAACAGCAGATTCTGTACTGGTTCCGATTCAGTGTGAGTATTACGCACTTGAAGGGTTGAGTCAGTTAATACATACAGTGGAGCTTGTAAAAGAAAGGCTGAATCCTGTTCTGGAGATTGAAGGAGTTGTATTTACTATGTATGATGCACGAACCAATCTTTCACTCCAGGTAGTGGAAAATGTAAAGGAAAACCTGCAACAGAACATCTATAAGACGATTATTCCTAGAAATATCCGATTGGCTGAAGCACCAAGTTATGGTATGCCGATTAATCTGTATGATCCAAAGTCTACAGGAGCAAGCGCATATCAGAGACTGGCGGATGAAGTTATGAATAGAGAGTAAATGAAAGATGTAATGTAGGAGGAAACGAATGCCAATAAAGAAAAAAGGATTGGGGAAAGGACTGGACAGTCTGATTCCTGATAATAAGAGCATGAAGTCTGTTACATCGGAAAAAACTGTGGAATCAAAAGAAGATGCAGCAGCTAAATCCGGTGTACAGGTAATGAAAATTAATGAGGTTGAGCCAAACAGAGACCAGCCGAGAAAGAATTTTGATGAAGATGCTCTCCTTGAACTTTCGGATTCGATTAAGCAATTTGGTGTGTTACAGCCATTGCTTGTTCGAAAAAGAAAAGATTACTATGAGATCATTGCGGGCGAAAGAAGATGGAGAGCTGCAAAACTTGCCGGAGTAAAAGAGGTTCCTGTGATTGAAAAGGAATATACAGATCAGGAAATTCTTGAGATAGGTTTGATTGAGAACATTCAGAGAGAAAACTTGAATCCGATTGAAGAAGCAATTGCATACAAGAGACTTCTGGAGGAATTCAATCTGAAACAAGATGAAGTCGCAGAGAGAGTATCGAAGAGCAGAACAGCCGTAACGAACTCTATGCGTTTGCTGAAACTTAGTGATAAAGTTCAACAGATGATCATTGACGATATGATTTCAACGGGACATGCAAGAGCATTGCTGGCCATTGACGATCCTGAGCTTCAGTACACACTGGCAAATAAGATATTTGACGAAAAACTCAGTGTAAGAGAAACTGAGAAATTGGTCAAAGAGATAAAAAATCCAAAGAAACCAAAAGAAAAGAAACCGGTGGCCAATTCATTTATTTACCAGGATCTGGAAGAAAAAATGAAGAGTGTATTTGGAACAAAGGTAAGTATAGCATCAAAAGGAAAGGGAAAAGGTAAGATAGAGATAGAATATTATTCAGATGACGAATTAGAACATCTGTTCGATATGATGATGAGCATTAAAAGAGGAGAGTAATTGAATATGGATAGCAAAATACTGAAAGCACTTGGTATCGATCCGGCATTAATATTTATATTTTTGCTGATACTGATTGTTATATTATTCGTTCTGTATGTAAATGTAACAATGAAGTATAATCGATTGAAAAGCAGCTATACGACGTTTATGCGTGGTAAAGATGGAAAAACTCTGGAAGAAAGTATGATGTCGGGATTCTCGGATGTAGAGGCCATTCTGAAATATACAAAACAGAATCGTACAGACATTCAGAAACTTAACAAGAAGATGGAAAAATCTTACCAGAAACTTGGAATTGTAAAGTATGATGCATTTAATGAAATGGGTGGTAAACTCAGTTTCGCACTTGCAATGCTGGACAATAATAATACTGGTTGGATCATCAATGCGATGCACAGCAGAGAAGGCTGCTATACTTATGTGAAAGAGATCGTAAAAGGTGAAAGTTATGTAGAGCTTGCAGAGGAAGAAGCAGAAGCACTGGATAAAGCAATCTTCGAAGATGGTTATGAAGAAGAGGTGGATAAAGCAGTTGCATCTGCAACAGGAAGTCTTAAGTCTGTTAAGTCTGGTCCGGCAAAGAATGGAAATCAGAAAAGCACGAATGCGAGAAATACAAAACAGACATCTGGAAAAGCAAATAATGGTAAGATCTTAAATGCAAGAACCAGTAATGTGCGTCCAGATATGGCAAGACCTGAAAAAACAAGAAATGAGAGATAATATAACATATATATAATCAGGAGGAATTTAGAAAAATGTTAGATATCAAATTTGTAAGAAATAATCCGGATGTTGTAAAGCAGAACATTAAGAACAAATTTCAGGATGAGAAATTACCTTTAGTAGATGAGGTAATAGAACTGGATCAGAAGAATAGAGATATTAAGGGAGAAGTAGAAGCACTCCGTGCAGAAAAGAATAAAATCTCTAAACAGATCGGTGCATGTATGGCACAGGGAAAGAAAGAAGAAGCGGAAGAATTAAAGAGAAAAGTAGCTGAGAGTGCTGCAAGGATCGAAGAACTTTCCAAAGAAGAAAAAGAAGTAGAAGAGAAACTGAAACAGAATATGATGATCATTCCGAACATCATCGATCCTTCTGTACCAATCGGAAAAGATGACAGTCAGAATGTAGAAATTGAAAAATTCGGTGAGCCTTTTGTTCCTGATTTCGAGATTCCATACCATACAGAGATCATGGAAGCATTTGACGGAATCGATCTTGAGAGCGCCGGAAGAGTAGCGGGAAATGGATTCTATTATCTGATGGGTGATATCGCAAGAATTCATTCTTCTGTACTTGCATATGCAAGAGACTTTATGATCAACCGTGGATTTACTTACTGTGTACCACCTTTCATGATCAGAAGCAATGTTGTAACAGGTGTTATGAGTTTCGCAGAGATGGATTCCATGATGTATAAGATCGAAGGAGAAGACCTGTACCTGATCGGAACAAGTGAGCACTCTATGATTGGTAAATTCATCGACACAATGTTAGAAGAAAAACAGCTTCCACAGACACTTACAAGCTATTCACCATGTTTCCGTAAGGAAAAAGGAGCTCACGGTATTGAGGAGCGTGGAGTATACAGAATCCACCAGTTCGAGAAACAGGAAATGATCGTTGTATGTAAACCGGAAGAAAGCAAGATCTGGTATGATAAATTATGGCAGAACACAGTAGATCTGTTCCGCTCACTGGATATTCCGGTACGTACATTAGAGTGCTGCTCAGGTGACCTGGCAGATCTGAAGGTAAAATCTTGTGACGTAGAAGCATGGTCTCCAAGACAGAAGAAATACTTCGAAGTAGGAAGCTGCTCTAACCTTGGTGACGCACAGGCAAGAAGACTTGGTATCCGTGTCAAAGGTGAAGACGGAACAAAATACTTCGCACACACACTGAACAATACAGTAGTAGCTCCACCGAGAATGTTGATCGCATTCCTGGAAAACAACCTTCAGGAAGACGGATCAGTTAAGATCCCTAAGGCATTACAGCCATACATGGGTGGAACAGAGAAGCTTGTACCTAAAAAATAAGCAGTTATAAGGATAAGCGTATGCATCAATATATGAAATCCATTGGATTTGGAAATATCAGAGACAAAAAACAGTTAACACAGATTTTAAAAGATGTGGAAGAATCCTATACACAACATCAGCTCGTTACACAGGATGAAACAACGGATCTTTGTGAGTTTGAAAAAGAATATGGAGAAGGAATCGGGATCAAGGTGTGCGGAGATATGGACATCGATGAACAGTTTGAGTACCGTTATTATACACCATATTTCAAAGGATCCGGTGTGACATCCTATGCGGATGTCAGTGTGGAACGAAGGATAGACCGGGAAGCATATGTGGGCATCTGTGAAGATACAAAAGTAGGCATTAATCTGGTATTTTATCTTCAGAATATGATGGAATATCTGAGGGAAAGGCAGCTTGGTGGAAGAAGTATCAAGTATTCTTCCGTGACATTGTCCGGTCTTTGCAATGAGGGAACCATTCTGCTTCCGGTGCTGAAAAGTAAAGAACAGGAGCGGGAACAGCAGGAAGATGTACACAATCGTATGCTGCTGTTAAGCGCAGCAAAATCTGGCGATCCACAGGCGATAGAAAGTCTTACTCTGGATGACATCGATACATATTCCAAAGTATCAAGAAGATTGATATCGGAAGATGTATTTACGATCGTGGATACGTACATCATGCCGTACGGAATCGAATGTGACCGGTATTCGATCATGGGAGAAATCCTGGAATATCGTCTTACCAGAAATGAGATAACGAGAGAAGATATCTGCATCATGAAACTGGATGTGAACGGCCTTCTGTTCGATGTATGTGTACCAAAAAGAGAGGTCATGGGTGAACCGGCAGTCGGACGCAGATTCAAAGGAAATGTGTGGCTGCAGGGAAGAATCAACTTTTAATCCGCCATGCATTCGGAAGAAGCTTCCGATGGCAGACCCTTTGTATGTGGATAAATAAAGAAAAATGTGGATAAATATTTTTGAAAGATACAGGGAGGGGGAAAACCATCCCTGTATTGACTTTTACAGGATTAATAGGTAAAATAATAAAGTACGAGTTAGTCAGGCTCCCTTAGTTAAATGGATATAACAAGCTCCTCCTAAGAGAAAGCCGAGGCATTCCCCAAAGGAAAAAAT
>UMIM01012700.1_pt1 | contig 23350 bp, 20 predicted proteins | sample 1965831 | NCBI WGS metagenome assembly UMIM01 (sample SAMEA4836125, study PRJEB28245) | human gut metagenome | biome: gut microbiome; material: fecal sample | place: Denmark | collected 2008 | reverse complement strand
CCTGGAGGATTCGAAGGGAGCTGGCCGTATGGGACTTACCCATGTTATGTCTGCATCAGAGATTCATCGTGTGATGTTTCTCATTTGCGGGTGCAAAGGTAGATATATTTTTTGAACCTGCAATACTTTGTCTCAAAAAAATGCACAAAAATTGAAGAAAACGCTATTTTTATCGGTTTTATAGCCCAGAATATCTCCAAAAAACGTACTTTTGTAGTCTTAATAATATAAATAATAAAGGAAAAACAGAAATGCCAACAGACAAACCGATTACACTTCAAGAACATGCCATGCGATTTGGTACTTTCATGGGAATATACTGGATAATTAAATTCATTTTCCTACCCTTAGGATTCAGTATTCCCTTCCTTCAGCTCTTGTTTGTGCTGCTTACGCTTTTCGTTCCGATACTGGGCTACATCTATGTACGCAAGTTCAGAAATACGTACTGCAACGGTGAGCTATCGTTCTTCCGTGCGTTCGTATTCACGCTATACATGTATTTATTTGCTACGCTTCTGGTAGCCGTGGCACACTACATTTATTTCCGTTTTTTGGATCATGGCTTTCTGGCCAATGCCTACTTGCAGCAGTTGGAAAACGTCAAATCGGCTGCACAGGGTGAAATGGCAACTTCCATCGACCAGTTGATTCAGGCGTTCGATGCCATTTCATCGCTCACCCCGCTGCAACTCACTTTTCAATTGATTTTTCAAAACATATTTTACGGTATCCTGCTTGCCATACCTACTGGTCTGGTAGCAATGAAACATAAAAAACAGTTCTGACCTATGGATATATCAGTAATCGTACCTTTATATAATGAGGAAGAGTCTTTACCCGAACTGCATGCTTGGATAAAGAGAGTAATGGATGCAAATCACTTCAGTTACGAAATCATTTTCGTGAACGACGGCAGTACCGACGGTTCGTGGAAGGTGATTGAGGCACTGAGCCAGAAGAACAAGGAAGTGAAAGGGATAAAGTTCCGTCGTAACTACGGCAAGTCGCCTGCCCTGTTCTGTGGCTTCGAGCGCGCCGAAGGCGATGTAGTTATCACCATGGATGCCGATTTGCAGGACAGCCCCGATGAAATTCCGGAGCTTTACCGCATGATTACCGTCGACGGTTACGATCTGGTTTCCGGATGGAAGCAGAAACGCTACGACCCGCTGTCGAAAACCATTCCGACCAAGCTGTTCAATGCTACGGCCCGTGCCGTTTCGGGTATTCACAACCTGCACGACTTTAACTGCGGATTGAAGGCGTATCGCAAGGATGTGGTGAAGAACATCGAAGTGTATGGCGAAATGCACCGCTACATTCCTTATCTGGCCAAAAACGCCGGCTTCAACAAAATCGGTGAAAAAATCGTTCATCATCAGGCACGCAAATATGGAAAGACCAAATTCGGGCTGAACCGCTTCGTCAACGGATATCTGGATTTGCTCACCCTGTGGTTCCTGTCTACCTTCGGTATCAAACCGATGCACATCTTCGGTTTTCTGGGTTCCATCATGTTTATCCTAGGTTTTATCGCAGTAGCTATTATCGGTGTCAACAAGTTGTACGACTTGTATTCGGGTAATCCCTACCGGCTCATTACCGACAGCCCGTATTTCTATCTGGCACTGACGACGATGATTATCGGTACGCAGCTGTTCCTCGCCGGATTTATCGGAGAACTGATAGCCCGCAATGCTCCTGAACGCAACAAATATCAAATAGAAAAAAAACTGTAACCATGAGAAAACTACCGGTTATATTTGGCTTGCTTTTATTGTTATGCGTGTTCTTCCCCGCCTGTGAGGTGGAAAACTGTCCGCCTAACTCCATGTCGTATGCGTACTTTTCACTAGTCGACCAAAACGGAAGATCGTTCAGTACGTCGGATACTATAACCATTGTAGGACAAACGCATGCCAATATCGTGGTATACGATACACTTACCGACGGAAGCCTGCGACCGCGTACCGTCGATTCTCTGATCTCGGATACGCTGGTCAACCGTGAAGCGGGTGCCAAGAGCTTTGAACTTCCGCTGAGCTATAGCACTAGTACCCAGTTCGTATTCAGTTACCACAGTCTGGAAAGGATGTTTGCCGGAAGAGATACCATCAGTATCACGCACCGGAACATTCCGTATTTCTTCAATCTGGACTGCAGCTCGATGATGTTTTACGAAGTGACCGGAGTAACGAGTACCCACCACCGCCTTGACTCACTGACTATAACCAACCCGAATATAGATAATAATGAAAAAGAGAACTTCAAAATATATTTCACTGTTATTGCTTCTGACGAGTAGCCTGCTGCTCCCGCTGTCGGCTCAAGCGCAGAAGAAGGACAAGGAAACTCTGAAAAAGGAATACGAGGCGTCTCCGCTCTATCAGGGAACTTCCATCGGAGTTGAAGTTGCCGGCGCAGCAGGATACCTGCTGGGAGGGGATGCGCTAAGCAGCGAAATCATCTTGCAGACGAACCTCAAGAACCGCTTCCTGCCCGTCATCGAAGTAGGTTACGGAAAAACGGATGCCACCAACGATGCTAACGACATGCACTTTAAGACATCGGCGCCTTACTTCCGCGTAGGTATGGACTACAACGTATTTTATCAGAAGCCTTACCTGCCGGGATATCTGTATGTGGGCCTGCGGTACGGCATGAGCAGTTTTACCTACGATGCCAGCGGTCCAGACATGACCGACCCGAACTACGGAGGACACATCACGGTGCCGTATGCCGACTTGGGTGAAAAGAGCAGTGCACACTGGGTAGAAGGTGTGGTAGGCATCAAGGTAAGAATATACAAGCGCTTCCACATGGGATGGGCCGTACGCTACAAAAAGCGTTTGAGCGTCACCGAACACGAGAACTCTACGCCGTGGTATGTACCCGGATTCGGGAAAAATGCGGGAAGCAGCTTCAACCTGACGTATAATTTAATTTATAACCTACCTTTTTAAGTATACATGACTACTCTGGAAATATGGCTGCTCGCCGTCAGCCTGGCGATAGATTGTTTTACGGTCTCGGTTACAAGCGGTATCATCTTACGTCGCATCCAATGGCGGACATTCCTGAAAATGGCTTTTTTCTTCGGCTTCTTCCAAGCACTGATGCCGCTCATCGGCTGGTTCGGGGCAAGCCGTTTCAGACATCTCATCGAAGCATACGACCACTGGATCGCCTTTGCATTACTGGCTTTTCTCGGTATCCGCATGATACGCGAACATTTTAAAGACAGCGAAGAATGTAGCTTCGACCCTACTAGCCTGAAAGTGATTCTCACCATGGCAGTCGCTACCAGTATTGATGCGCTGGCCGTAGGAATCTCCTTCGCCTTTACAGGATTCAAAGATGTAGAACAGTTGTTCAGTCCGTTGCTTATTATCGGTTTTGCATCGTTTGTTCTTTCTGTAGCCGGCAATTTGATTGGCATCTTCTTCGGGAAACGTTTCAACCTGCGTATGGAACTTTTCGGCGGTCTGGTACTGATTGGCATCGGCGTGAAAATCCTTATCGAACATCTTTTTCTAAATCAATAAATTATAAAGACTTGTATCTATGACAAATAAAAACGCAAAATGGCAACTTCCGTTCTTAGCTTTTCTCATAATCGGAACGGTACTGATTCTTCGGAAACAAGCTCCTTACCAGACAGATGAGGGACTGGTATTCGGTACGATGTACAAAATCACCTACCAGTCGAAGGATAATTTGAAAAAGGACATTGAAGCTGAGTTGCAGAAAGTGGACAACTCGCTTTCTCCATTCAATAAGCAGTCGGTCATCACGCACATCAATAATAACGACAACATGCAGGCAGACAGCATGTTCGCATACGTATTCCGACTAGCCAAGACCGTATCTGCCGACACACACGGTGCTTTCGACATTACTGTAGCTCCGCTGGTAAATGCATGGGGATTCGGTTTCAAGAACGCCACAGGCATACAACCAAATACGATAGACAGCATCCGCCAGTTCGTTGGCTTTCATAAGGTAGACTTGATAGACGGTAAAATCGTAAAGAAGGATCCGCGCGTAATGCTGGATTGCAGCGCGATCGCCAAAGGGTTCGGAGTGGACTGCGTGGCACGCCTGCTCGACAGCAAGGGGGTCAAGAACTATATGATCAACATCGGGGGCGAACTGGTCATGAAAGGTGAGAACCAGAACATGGAAAGCTGGCGCATCGGCATCAACAAGCCGATAGATGACTCACTTTCCGTAAATCAGGAATTGCAGACGGTTCTCGAAATCACCAATGTCGGTCTTGCAACTTCGGGCAATTACCGTAACTTCTACTACAAGGACGGCAAGAAATATGCGCATACTATCGACCCGCGTACAGGTTATCCGGTACAGCACAATATTCTCTCGTCTACCGTCGTAGCCAAGGACTGCGCTACTGCCGATGCGTATGCTACCTCGTTTATGGTACTGGGACTGGATTCTGCCAAAGCTATCTGTAACGCACATCCGGAACTCGATGCCTACTTCATCTACGAACGTCCGGACGGTAAGTTGGACATTTACTTTACCGACGGCATGAAGAAATATTTAAGAAACTAAATACTTGAAAAACCATGAAAGAAACAAACGAAAAACCAACGGGATTGCCCGAAAATGCATTCCGTCCACTGAAGCCGGGAGAACAGTATCACCCACTGATGTCGCCCGACAAGAATTATCCGGAGGTGAACCTCTGGTCGGTATTATGGGGTATTGCCATGGCGATACTCTTTTCTGCCGCCTCAGCCTATCTGGGACTGAAAGTCGGTCAGGTGTTCGAAGCTGCCATTCCCATTGCCATCATTGCAGTCGGAGTATCGAGTGCCGCCAAGCGTAAAAGCGCCTTGGGCGAGAACGTCATCATACAGTCTATCGGAGCCTGCTCGGGGGTGATTGTAGCCGGAGCCATCTTTACCCTGCCTGCCTTGTATATCCTACAGGACAAATATCCCGAAATGACGGTCGACTTCTTCCAGATGTTCGTCAGCTCACTGCTGGGAGGTATCTTGGGTATCTTGTTCCTTATCCCATTCCGTAAATACTTTGTCAGCGAGAAGCACGGAGAATATCCGTTCCCTGAAGCTACTGCCAGCACGCAGGTGCTCGTTTCGGGCGAAAAAGGAGGTAGTCAGGCGAAACCGTTGCTCTTTGCCGGACTGATAGGAGGTCTGTACGACTTCATCGTGGCTACGTTCGGATGGTGGAACGAAAACTTCACCACCCGCGTCTGCGGCTGGGGTGAAATGATTGCCGAAAAAGCCAAGCTCGTTGTTAAAATCAATACCGGAGCTGCCGTGTTAGGACTGGGTTACATCGTAGGTCTGAAATATGCTGCCATTATCTGCGCCGGCTCACTTGCCGTATGGCTGATTATCGTGCCGGGCATCTCACTCATCTGGGGAGATCAGGTACTGAATGCATGGAATCCTGCCATCACCGAAACCGTGAGCAGCATGTCGCCCGAAGCAATCTTCTCTCAGTACGCCAAAAGTATCGGTATCGGCGGTATTGCCATGGCAGGTATCATCGGTATCGTACGTTCCTGGAGCATCATCAAGAGTGCCGTAAGTCTGGCTGCCAAGGAAATGGGTGGCAAGAAAGCGGAAGCCAATGTAGTGCGTACGCAGAAAGACTTGTCCATGAAGATTATTGCAATCGGTTCCATCATCACCATCATACTGGTAGCCTTGTTCTTCTATTTCGATGTGATGCAGGGTAATCTGCTGCACACCATCGTAGCCATCGTTCTGGTAGCAGGTATCTCTTTCCTGTTTACCACCGTAGCTGCCAACGCCATCGCCATCGTAGGAACCAATCCGGTATCGGGCATGACGCTGATGACACTGATCTTAGCCTCTGTCGTGATGGTTGCCGTAGGCTTGAAAGGAGCTACCGGCATGGTTGCTTCCCTCGTCATGGGAGGTGTGGTTTGTACCGCGCTGTCTATGGCAGGAGGTTTCATCACCGACTTGAAAATCGGTTACTGGCTGGGTAGCACGCCTGCCAAGCAGCAGACTTGGAAATTCTTGGGAACACTGGTTTCTGCCGCTACCGTAGGAGGTGTCATCATGATTCTGAACAAGACTTACGGATTCTCATCGGGCGCTCTGGCTGCTCCTCAGGCAAACGCCATGGCTGCCGTTATCGACCCGCTGATGAACGGTGTGGCTGCTCCGTGGCTGCTGTATGGCATAGGAGCTGCACTGGCACTGATACTGACATATTTCAAGGTTCCGGCACTGGCCTTCGCATTGGGTATGTTTATTCCGCTGGAACTGAACCTGCCGCTCATCGTAGGTGGAGCCATCAACTGGTATGTCACTACCCGCAGCAAAGACGAAGCGGTCAATACGGCACGCGGAGAAAAGGGTACCCTGCTTGCTTCCGGTTTCATCGCCGGTGGTGCCCTGATGGGAGTAGTCAGCGCGGCTATGCGTTTCGGCGGTATCAATCTCGTAAACGAAGCATGGCTCGAAAATCCGCTGAGTCAGGTTGTTTCGCTGGTAGCATATATCTTGCTGATCGTATATCTGGTGAAAGCCAGCATGCATATCAAGAAAGCTTGAATCTGAAAATACTGAATCTAAACTGACAGATTCCATTCACCCACAGACCTCCTGTACCTAAGGAAGTCTGTGGGTATTTTGTTATCCTAAAAGAATTATGTTATCTTTGAACCCGTCAATCGAAAAACATTTCATACTGAACAACCGACTTTCATCAAACATTCCAAAACCTAACGAAACACACCAGCTTCATCGCACGATACAGTATGAATACAAACGGATGACAAAGAAAAAATAAGACAGAACAACAAAATCAATACACGTATGAAAAAACTATTTCTCATGAGTCTGGTCTTTCTTTCGACCATGCTCTCTGCTCAAAATCCGGTAGAAATCAAATTATGGCCTAACGGGGCTCCCAACAGCAACCACATGACCCAGCAGGTGGAAAACGGTCCGCTCTATGTTGCAGAACCTACACTGACGGTCTATCTGGCGAAAGAAGGCAACGGAATGGCTATCGTAGCTTGCCCGGGAGGAGGATATACCCACCTTGCCATGCAGCACGAAGGACACGATATGGCCAACTGGTTCAACAGTCAGGGTATCACGTATGCCGTGCTGACGTACCGCATGCCCAATGGAAACGATGAAGTGCCTCTGAGCGATGCACAACAGGCCCTGCGTATCATGCGCCAGCATGCCGATGAATGGAATATCCGACAATTAGGCATCATGGGAGCTTCGGCAGGAGGACATCTTGCCAGCACGGTAGCCACTCATTTTACCGATGCAGCTACGCGTCCCGACTTCCAGATACTGTTCTACCCTGTCGTTACCATGGACCCGACGTACACCCACATGGGCTCTCACGATAACTTATTGGGCAAAAATCCTTCGAAGGCACTCGAACAGAAATATTCCAACGAACTGCAGGTCACTCCGCAAACCCCTCCTGCCTTTATCATGCACAGCAGCGACGACGGTGCCGTACCCGTAGCCAACAGCGTAAACTACTATCTGGCACTTGTCAAGAACAAGGTTCCCGCCTGCCTGCACACCTATCCTATCGGTGGCCACGGATGGGGATTCCGCGACTCGTTTACCTACAAACGCCAGTGGACCGGCGAACTGGAAAAATGGCTTCGCGAAATAAATAACAAATAATAACGACTTAACCTTTTGTAATACAAATAAAAATCGTACCTTTGCACCCGCTAATACGGGATATTAGCATAATTCAAATCATTAACATTAAAAAATTAACGTTTAAGAAATGGCAACTAAAATCAGATTGCAGAGAAACGGACGCAAGAGCTATGCGTTCTATTCAATTGTTATTGCAGATGCAAGAGCACCACGTGATGGTAGATTTACTGAAAAAATTGGTACTTACAATCCGAATACCAATCCTGCCACAGTAGATTTGAATTTTGAACGTGCATTACACTGGGTAATGGTAGGTGCACAGCCTACAGACACAGTTCGCAACATCTTGTCTAGCGAAGGTGTTTACATGAAGAAACACTTGCTGGGTGGCGTTGCAAAAGGTGCATTCGATGAAGCTACAGCTGAAGCTCGCTTCAACGCTTGGAAAGAAAACAAGCAGAACGGTCTGGCTGCTTTGAAGACTAAAGAAGAAGAAGCTAAGAAGGCTGCAGCAAAAGCACGTCTGGAAGCAGAAAAGAAAGTAAACGAAGAAATCGCTAAGAAAGTAGCTGAAAAGAAAGCTGCTGAAGCTGCTGCTAAGGCTGAAGCTGAAGCTGCTGCAAAAGCAGAAGCTGAAGAAGCTGCTCCTGCTGCAGAAGAAGCTGCTGCTCCTGCTGAAGCATAATTCGTTACTTCACAAAAGACATTGCAGAAGAGGATATATCACCCGATATATCCTCTTTTATTTTTATAACTTTTATTTTTATAACCGACTATAGGCTTCTTCTAGCTGTTTCAATGCTTGTTCCAGCACAGCACGTGTACAACCTACATTCATGCGCATGAAGCCGATTCCTTCTTTGCCGAACGTTTCGCCGTTGTTCAGGGCAAGATGAGCTCCCAACACGAAGAAATCTTCCAGTGCCTGCTGCGACATTCCCAGCTCACGGCAGTCCAGCCATACCAGATAGGAAGCCATCGGACGGATAGCCTTGATCTTCGGCATCTTTTTCTTCAGGTATTCATCCAGATAGTCGATATTTCCTTGTATATAAGCCAGACACTGTTCCAGCCATTCCGTCCCGTTGGAATAAGCCGCCTCTACAGCCGGAAAGGCAAACACATGTCCTCCGCCAAATTCACAGCTCTCCATATAGGTAGTAAACCGCTTGCGGAGCCCCTCATTATAAATAATAGCATGCGAAGCTGCCACTCCCGGCATATTGAAAGCCTTACTGGGTGCCATAAACGTAACGGAATTGTTTTTTGCCCGTTCAGAAATCATGGCAAACGGTACATGATGGTGAGGAGGCAAGGTCAGGTCGGCATGAATCTCATCCGAAAAGACAATCACGTTATCCTCTGCACAGATATTGGCAATGGCTTCCAGTTCCTCGTGCGTCCAGACCACTCCACCCGGATTGTGAGGGTTGCACAAGATAAACACACGTATGCCCTTAATCTCCCTGCGGAACAAATCCAGATCCATCCGGTACTTGCCGTTCTCCAGAATCATCGGACACTCTACCAGCCGACGGTCATTGCGGGTTACCAGCCACGAGAAAGGCGGATACACCGGAGGCATAATCATGATCTTGTCGCCCGGATGAGTAAAGGCATTGATTGCCATCCCCAGTCCCGGCACAATGCCCGGCACATACGTAATCTGTTCCTTTTCCACCTTCATGCCGTAACGCGCATCCACCCAGTTGATGATTGCCTGATAATAACTGTCCGGCTTGCAGGTATATCCCAGCACCGGATGTTCACAACGCTTCTTCACCGCATCAAGTACAAACGGAGGAGTGGCAAAATCCATGTCGGCCACCCACATGGGGATAAGGTCTATCCGTCCCCAGATATCCTTCATTCCTTCTATTTTTTCCGCATTCGTACCTCTCCGGTCTATCGGTTCGTCAAAATTATAATTCATGGTAATAGTATTTTAAATGTATACATTGATCTAACACAAATGTAATCGAATATGTCGTGGAAAGAAAATATTTAAAGAAAAAGTTCATAGAATGTTTGTTTTTTCAAGAAAAGTATTACATTTGCAACCGTAATAATAACAAAATAACAGAACAACGAATGAAAACATTTGCGACATACTTCTTCTTTTACTTTTTTTACTTTTACTTTAGCAATGAAGTGAAGCGGGAGTTCGCATGTGTAACAAACCAATGAATCAATAAAAACGATATAACGAAATCCCGCTTTTTACAGAGCGGGATTTTTTATTTTAAAACAAGAGCAAATGAAAAGAATAGCGATACAAGGTGTTCCGGGTTCATACCATGACATTGCAGCCCACAAGTACTTCAAGAATGAAGAAATAGAACTGATCTGTTGCAATACATTCGAAGAAGTATTCGAAAACATGCGTAAGGACAGCAACGTCATCGGAGTCGTTGCCATAGAAAATACGATAGCCGGAAGCTTGCTTCACAACTACGAACTGCTGCGCGAAAGCGGGGCAACCATCATCGGAGAACATAAACTCCGCATCAGCCACAGCATCATGTGCTTGCCCGACGAGGACTGGAAGGATCTGAAAGAGGTCAACTCGCATCCGGTAGCACTGGCTCAGTGCCGCGAGTTTCTCCAGCATCATCCGGAGCTGAAGGTGGTAGAAACGGATGATACGGCCGGCAGTGCCAAGGATATCCACGAAAAGCAACTGAAGGGACATGCAGCCATCTGTTCCAAATATGCGGCAGGCATGTACGACATGAAGATTCTTCAGGAAGGCATCGAAACCAACAAGCACAACTTTACCCGCTTCCTGGTAATATGCGACCCGTGGATCGCCGACGACCTGAAAGACCGCTCCAAGGTGAACAAGGCGAATATTGTTTTCTCTCTTCCGCACAGTGAAGGAAGTCTGTCGAAAGTTCTTTCCATCTTTTCATTTTACAACATCAACCTGACCAAGATTCAATCATTGCCCATCATCGGACGCGAATGGGAATACATGTTCTACGTGGATGTGATGTTCAATGATTACCTGAGATATAAACAATCCATCGATGCGGTAACCCCGCTCACCAAAGCACTTAAAATATTAGGAGAATATGCAGAAGGAGAATCAACACTATAACATACAGCCTGCCGACCGACTGGCAAGCGTAAGCGAATATTATTTCAGCCGTAAGCTGAAGGAAGTAGCCAAGATGAATGCCGAAGGAAAAGATGTCATCAGCTTAGGAATCGGAAGCCCCGACATGCCGCCTTCGGAAGAAACCATCAAGGTGTTGTGCGAAAATGCCAAAAAGCCGGATGCACACGGTTACCAGCCTACGGTAGGTATTCCGGAACTGCGCAAGGCTATGGCCGACTGGTACAAGCGCTGGTACAATGTCGATCTCGATCCGGCTACGGAAATACAGCCGCTCATTGGTTCGAAGGAAGGTATCCTGCACGTCACACTGGCACTGGTCAATCCGGGCGATCAGGTACTGGTACCGAATCCGGGCTACCCTACGTATACTTCCCTGAACAAGATTTTAGGAAGCGAGATTGTCAACTACAACTTGCGTGAGGACAATCACTGGCAACCCGATTTCGATGAACTGGAAAAGATGGATCTGAGCCGCGTAAAAATCATGTGGACCAATTATCCCAACATGCCGACAGGTGCCAACGCTACCATGGAACTGTACGAAAAGCTGGTCGACTTTGCACGCCGCCATAACATTGTCATCGTAAACGATAACCCGTACAGCTTCATTCTGAACCGCAAGCCCATCAGCATCCTCAACGTGCCGGGAGCCAAAGAATGCTGCATCGAGTTCAACTCCATGAGCAAGAGCCACAACATGCCGGGCTGGCGTGTAGGTATGCTTGCCACCAATGCTACGTTCGTACAGTGGATTCTGAAGATAAAGAGCAACATCGACTCAGGAACGTTCCGCCCCATGCAACTGGCTGCCGCTCAGGCTTATCGTAACAGTGCGGAGTGGCACGAGGAAGCGAACTTCAACGTATACAGCCGCCGTCGGAAACTGGCGGAAGAGATCATGACCACCTTGGGCTGTACGTTCGATCCCGATCAGGTGGGTATGTTCTTGTGGGGAAAAATCCCTGACTCGTATGCCGATGTGGAAGACCTCACCGAAAAGGTGCTGCACGAGGCACGGGTATTCATTACACCGGGATTCATCTTCGGCAGCAACGGAAAGCGGTACATCCGCATCTCGCTCTGCGCCAAGGAAGAGAAGCTGGCAGAAGCCCTGAAACGTATCAAAGCAATATTCTAAAGAATAATAAACTAAAATAAAGATATTATATGGAACTGAATTTACAACCTATCGAACTGGAAGGTGTTTCAAAGGAACGCCCTCTTATCATAGCAGGTCCCTGTAGTGCTGAAACAGAGGAACAGGTAATGACAACTGCTACCCAACTTGCCAACAAGGGTATCAAGATTTTCCGTGCCGGAATATGGAAACCACGCACCAAACCGGGAGGTTTCGAAGGTATCGGCGTAGACGGACTGGCATGGTTGAAACGCGTGAAACAGGAAACGGGTATGTATGTCGCTACCGAAGTGGCTACAGCCAAGCATGTATACGAATGTCTGAAAGCGGGTATCGATATTCTGTGGATAGGTGCCCGTACCACTGCCAACCCGTTTGCCGTTCAGGAAATTGCCGACGCGCTGAAAGGTGTAGATGTTCCGGTATACGTAAAGAACCCGGTCAACCCCGACCTGGAATTGTGGATCGGTGCGCTGGAACGTATCAACAATGCAGGACTGAAACGTCTGGGAGCCATTCACCGCGGGTTCTCTTCGTACGACAAGAAGATTTACCGTAACCTGCCGCAGTGGCATATTCCTATCGAACTGCGCCGTCGTATTCCGAACCTGCCTATCTTGTGCGACCCGAGCCATATCGGCGGTAAGCGTGAACTGATTGCACCGCTTTGCCAGCAGGCGATGGACTTGGGCATGGACGGTCTGATTGTGGAATCTCACTGCAACCCAGACTGTGCATGGAGTGACGCGGCACAGCAGGTTACTCCCGATGTACTCGATTACATCCTCAACCTGCTGGTTATCCGTAAGGAACACCAATCGACTGAAAGCCTGCACGAGCTTCGTCAACAGATCGATACATGCGACAACGAGCTGATGGAAATTCTTGCCAAACGTATGCGTATCTGCCGCGAGATCGGTACGTTCAAGAAAGAACATAACATGACGGTTCTTCAGACCGGACGTTACAACGAGATTCTCGACAAGCGTGGTGCACAGGGTTCTCTCTGCGGCATGGATGCCGACTTCATCAAACAGGTGTTCGAAGCTATCCACGAAGAGAGCGTACGCCAGCAACTGGAAATTATCAACAAATAATTTAAGAACTAAACGAGAAGAATCAGCACATCTCCGCCTTGTCCCCCACAGCGCAAGAGAGTCTGATTCTTCTTTATCATTATCTTCATTCTACAAACTATGAGAATATTAATTATGGGAGCCGGAAAAATGGGCTCGTTCTTTACCGACGTATTGAGCTTCGAGCACGAAGTTGCGGTATACGATGTCGATCCCAAACGTCTGCGCTTTATGTACAACTGCCTCCGGTTCACCGAACTTAGCGAAATAGAAGCCTTCAAGCCCGAACTGGTTATCAATGCAGCAACTGTAAAATATACCCTCGAAGCCTTCAATCAGGTACTTCCTCTCATCCCGAAAGACTGTATCATCAGTGATATTGCTTCTGTCAAGACCGGACTGAAGGAATTTTACGACCAAAGTGGCTTCCGCTATGTATCTACTCACCCCATGTTTGGTCCAACCTTTGCCAACCTCGACCAGTTGAGTACGGAAAATGCCATCATCATCAAGGAAGGCGACCATCTGGGCAAGATTTTCTTCAAGGATCTGTATCAGCGACTGGGACTGAACATTTTTGAGTATACGTTTGAGGAGCACGATGAAACCATGGCTTACTCCCTGTCTATCCCGTTTGTTTCCACCTTTGCCTTTGCTGCGGTGATGAAGCATCAGGATGCGCCGGGTACTACCTTCAAGCGCCACATGGCTATCGCCAAGGGAGTGATGAGCGAAGACGACTTCCTGTTGCAGGAAATCCTGTTCAACCCGCGTACTCCGGCACACGTAGAAGGTATCCGTACCGAGCTGAACGAGCTGCTGGATATCATCAACAAGAAGGATGCTACCAGAATGCGTGCGTACTTGGCAAAGATTCGCGAACATCTTAAATAATCAACCTCTTTCCTATATCCCTTCTCTCTCTATGGTTACCTTCATTCAATCCGTAACCAATAGAGAGATTTTTTTGTCCGTTCCTCCGCACCCGCCAGAGTAATAAGGGATAACTTTTTTTTATGACAATATCTCGTACAGAAGTCGTACCTTTGCCATACGAAAACTAATTTAATTTTTCACGACTATGTATAAATCAATCATTCGTCCCTGGTTATTCCGCATCGACGCAGAAAAGATTCACAACGAAATTATCACCCTGTTGCATGTATATCGTTATCTTCCTCCGGTAAAGAGCTTCATCCGGTCGGTTTACCGTCCGAAGGCAACGCCTTTCCAGTGGCAGAACCTAACGTTCGGCAACCGTGTGGGACTCTCTGCGGGTTTCGACAAGGAAGCAAGCTGTTTCGACGAACTGAGTGATTTGGGCTTCGGCTTCCTCGAAGTAGGAACGGTTACTCCCGAGAAGGTTGCCGGAAACCCCTCCCCCCGCATCTTCCGTCTGCCTCAGGATCATGCCCTGGTTTCACGTACCGGATTCAACAATCCCGGAAAGGCAGTCGTCTTGCAGAACCTGAAACGGAAACGGAACGGGAAATACATCTTAGGAGTGAACATCAATACCAACCATCCTTCAGACGAAGCACTGGCTGTGGCAGAAGTGTGTGACCTGTATGATACGTTCAGCGCGTATGCCGATTACTATACCCTCAACTGGGGAAGCATAGCCCCCGAGATACTGGGTGCGGCGCTCACCGCCCTGACAGACGACAAGCAGCGTGTACGCAAGCCCATACTGCTGAAAATTCCGGCGGATGTACCCCTCGAAAAGCTGGACGACATCATCGGCTTTGCCCGTCAGCACCACGTCGGCGGCTTCATTGCTACAGGCCCCACACAAGACCGTTCGCTGCTCATCCATTCCAGCCAGTCGGAAATCACTGAGGTAGGTGCCGGAGGTATCAGCGGACTGCCGGTCATCCACAAGTCGATTGAGGTAGTGAAACACCTTGCCGCCCATGCTCCCAAGGAGATGCTCATCATCGGAGCCGGAGGTGTCATGACCCCGCTGGAAGCCCACAGCATGCTCAAGGCAGGTGCCCACTTGGTGCAGGTGTATTCGGCTTTCATCTACGAAGGGCCGGGCATCGTGAAACGTATAGCGGAAGCATTACCTTCACAGCAAAAATAACCTATCCTCTATCACTGCATAAAAAAACTGACCTACCAATCACAGGCAAGTCAGTTTTTATATATGAGAGATAACTTTAAAAAATTTACTTATTATGATCTACCTAATCCAAAATAGCCATCCCATGTATCATCAATCTGGAGATAATAGTAATCGTAACCGGTTACATCGTTGATATCCAGCGGATCATCATCAGGGTCTTCTTCATCATCCGGATCTGGAACATCTGATGTCCTCTTTGTACCAATTGAGTAGAAATGATTGCGAGTAATGGAATAACCGTCACCATTGCCAACATTACTATCTTTAAGTGGAACAGCTTTTATCATCTGGCCATCTGTACCCCAATACACAATGTTCAGTGCATTCCAGCCATCATGTGAAGTATTCTCTGCAGGGAATGGAAGCAGGAAACAACTGCCAAACAAGGTATTGCTCTTACATTCTATGTTGTCATCCATATATTGTTTCACGTCAACATCCATTTCGTCAGGCAGTAAAAATCTCTTGTTGTCGGTTTCTTGTTCCCCATTACTTTCTCTTGAGAAATTATAAGAACCTCCGTTTGATGCAGTATCAAAATTGCTCGTATTTTCTGCATTAAAAGTAAAAGTCAACAAATCTGTGTTAGAAAAGCTGCTAGTCTTGCCATATCCATTATATGCTGGATTCAACTCATCATTCTCACCTTTATAAGGGAAATACAGTCCTTCTACATCAATAATGGTAGAAATAGTAATTTTTCCAACTTTTTTGTTCAATACATAAGCAGGTACATTCTTCAGATAAACCAACATACCGGCTACCTGGCGTTCGAGAGTAAGTGTATTTTCTACCGTAAACAACCCATGTTCATTTACGCTTGCCACAATGGCTCCTGAAAAAATCTCCTCTGGAAACTTTTCCGGACTATTTGTAGTGTTTATTGCACATTTTAAGCCGACAATATCAACCATTGTTGGTTCTCCACTTTCATCATCAACCGTCTTTTGCTGATTCGTCAAAGTATAGGGAAAAGTTGTTCCGTTTGCTGCATTGTATCCATACGCAATAATCCTATTAATTCCTTGAGACAATCCCGACAGTTTAATTTTTATCGTCTGGTTGCTCGCATAGCTGCTTAAACTTTTCTGTAACACATACTCATTCAATGTTGTTTCAGTAACATTAGAGTTGTCTACCGCAGTAACTTTTACATTATCATCAAGTACTCCTTCATTATCATACACCCTAAAGCCAATACAGTTTACATTGTTTCCACCATCCGTAGTAGCAACTGTAGGATTAAAATGATCGATAGGACGTGCCGCACGTGTAGTAGCACTCGACAATGCAATTTCAATGATACCTTCACCCGGTTTAAGCTGTTCAGTACCATTATCACTTTCCACATAAACAATCTTTTCATTGGTACATGCCGTGAAAGCCATCATAGCAACCCCCACAGCCATCATTAAAAATCTTGCTTTCATTTTTTACTTATATTTAGGTTAAACATCTATCTTCCTTCCCATCAGTCTATTTCTCCAGATTATGCACTGCATCCCAGCCGTCATCCAATAAAACATAAATATTTGTATTACCTGTACTCTCATCATATACATAGCGTAACACGGTTATTTTATTGCGCTCTATTTCTACAGAAACTGTTTCAAGATTGATCACAGGCTCCAGCATTTCTGGTTCATCATACAAATCTGCATCTACCGTACTACCGGACGAAGTGACAGAAGGCGACAAAAACGTACTGCTTACAAACTCCGATGTCCGGTTTTTCCACTCCGTATAGGTTACTACAGTTTCCGGTTCCGAGTAATTCAACTCATAATCTACATTTCCGGTTACTCCACTGACCGTTTTCTTAGACCAACCTATTTCCGGAGGAAAATTTAATGCCTGAATAAGCAGCTTCCCCTTAATCCGCTTCAACTTCACTACATAACTATAATTCACTTCATCATAGAGTAATTCATCGGCAGTCATATACACATCATATCCTTCTACATGTCCCTGATGCAAATCATAAGTACCAAAGCGACCATCTGCAACAATACCATCTTCTCTGAGAATATTTCCCCATACCACCAATCCATAATGCCCAAACGGAAGATTTTCCGGTAAATAGGCAGTAGCCATTGAAGCATCTCCTTCTACATCGTGTAAATGGCGAGTAAAAACAATCTCACCGGTTTCCAGATCATAGAGCGCATAAAACAACTTTTGGATATAACTCCGAAAGCTCATGCTTTCATCCTTACGAAAATCCAACCCGGAATTTTCTTCGATAAAGTCAATATTGTCATAATTCTTGTCTTCAATATCAATCATCACTTGCAGAGGCGGACAAGGCAATATTTCATCACGGATACATGATGTTAACCCAATCATGTGTATCATCAGTACCCAACAGATAAGATATAATCTATTCTTTTTCATAACTTCCACTTCTGTTAATGTTTATCATTCTACAATTTTCCGAAAAGCAGCTTCCCCCCGATAATCAATAAAATCAGGTTCTCCGGCAGCCCTGATACGCAATGATTCTTGCTCACAAGCTTTACGTATATGTTTGTAAAAACCAGAATCATTACTCATACGTGCATCAATCAGGGCACGTACATATTCGGCCAGACAACTGTTATCTTCTATACTATCCATAATTTCCTTTGCCTCAGTATTGCGGGCTACACTTAGTGCTACTACTGCAACATTTACGTCACGAAAATCTTTCAGCATATGATAAGCCTCATTTAACTTACGCTGCCGTGCTTTTAAAAGTCCCAGATTATAACGTGCCTGTGGCAAATCCACTTCCTGCAACAATTCTATAGCCCGTTCATAATCTCCAACATAAACATATCCTGCGGCCAGCGTATTAATCGCCTCCGGAGAATGACTATCAAGTCTCTCAAGCGTATTCCTTGCCTTTTCTTCCTCTCCGTCACGCAAATAGAGTACTGCCAGATTATTGGCAGCTACCTGCGACTGTGGGAAATATGTCATCAGTGTATGATAAACCTCTTTTTTCTTACTATCTTCCTTCATTAACGAAGCAACACGCAGTAATTCATCTTCATTGAAAGCATCTGGACGCTTCGTATACATATCCAGCAGTTCCTTATCGGTAGTAAAGCTTCGGAGTGTATAACTGTAGATATATTCCACTTTACGGTCTTTCTGAAGATATTTGTTCTTAATGTCATTCCAGCAAGGTAACTTACGGATGTAACGTTCTTGTACATCATCGTTTTCTTCCGTATAACGAGTCAATATTTGTTTTACCGCCAACGAATCCGGATTTCCGTCTGCTACCATCGCTTCGTATACAGGCCACCAGCCCTCGGGTTGGGACCCCACTTTTATAAGTTTCTGTATTTCCGGACGGATATTCAATGCTTCTATAACCCATTCTCTGGCCGATGCCGCACGATTTCGTGCCAGTCTGGTATTGAAGGCATATCCTCCGTCGGCCGAAGCCATCCCATTAATCAGAAAATCACGTAACTGTGCCAGCGTATCTGCAAAAAGCGGACGTAAAGTCTGAGTCATACTTTCCATCTCCTGTCGGTTGTTTCCCAACTCCATATTGATATCGTATCGGTTTATAAGGAACTGAAGGCGTGCCTCTCCTCGTCCCTCACGTATTTTCGGACGGATGACAAACTCCGGTTCTATCCAAACCAGATTCATTCCCTTCTTTACATCGACAAGTGATACCGGATTACTAATCTGAGCTATGTCTATCGTATCAATGCCCGTACATTCACCACAGCCATCCTTACTTATCACTGCACGTACATATCCGGTTTCCATGTCATCGGGAACAACAAAACTGCTCCGGTAAGGAATATTGATTCTTTTTGAAACATCGGCTACCTTAATTCGTGTATCATACCTATCTCGATATCCCTCAATCATCTGTTTACGAGTTAGTTTCTTATCATAAATAGATGCATCAGCAACAACCGGTACCAATTCCTCACGCACCTCACCGTTTATCAGTAATTGAGGTACAACAACCAGCCTGTTACGTTTCGACAAATAATGTTCCGGCAATTGGAAAACCACATCCAGCTGCACACTCCCCAAGGTATCCGGAACCAGAACAGAGGAATCAGGAAGTACAGACAGTCGGTTTTGGAAATGCCGACCAGAAGCACATCCAGCCAGCAAACTTAATAACACTATACCTGATAGTCCACTTAATAAACCACGTCGTTTCTTCATACTCCATTTCTTTTAAAAAACATAGATTAACGAAATAGCAGCTTTAGTTGGACCGAAATAGTTTTTCCGTTCGCTAGTCCTGCATTTTTCACAATAAATACGCGGGCTCTTATCAAACCACAAATGAGCATATCCTATTCCTAACGCCATCTCCAGATTCCAATGAGGTGATAAAATCCAGTCATATCCGTAAGATACGCCCGCACCTGCTAAATATCCATCATATCGTGTATCATTAAAGCCACCGAAATATTGCCCTCCATGCAAATGAAAACCAACAAAATGCCCTTCAAACTTTTCACACAACCAATATTTTAATTCCGGTTGAGCCAGCCAAAAGCGCATTTTTTTGTCATCTTGAAATGTCCATGGGTTATAGGCTGCCTGAAAATCTATAGTCAGCTTATTACTAACAGCAATTTCCACTCCTGCATTGACTGTCGTTGTCAGCCAATACAATCCATTAGTCTTAAGAGCAATATCCTGGGCTGATAAACGAACAGTACCTAATACTACGGAAGCCAATACCAGTATATAAAACAAAACAGATTTAGACATACAGAATAAAGAAACTAAATACAATTACAACATTCAAATACTCTTCTCTATCTTATCAGGTCGTAAATATATTTAATTATTTCCTATAAAGCAAATTATTTTGTAATAAAAAAATACAATATAGATAAACGTATTCTGGGACACAAAACTTATCATTACCTTGCAAAAAAGTTTTAAGCATGTAATATTCGTATGATTCCTATTCCATAGTCCTCCTACGCCCTTTTAGGTGGCTAGCAGAGAACAGATGGACATATTGACTGCTGCCTCATGGTTGCCGCAAAAGGGGTGCTTTCTTTCTCCATCCCAAAGTAATCGATTGAATGAAATTTTCAGCAGATTATTATTTCAAAGCAGATGTCCGTCTTCCAGACATTTCATCATGTTGTTCCATCGGGTATAGGCATACGTGATGGCCTTTTCTACCTTACAATCAAAGAGCTGACGGCTCAGGTCGCATGGCTGAACCGTCAGCTCTTTGATTCGTTTCTACAAATTCTTAATCAGTTCCGCCTGTTTTTTGGTAGCGGCAGACAATGAGACTATAAAAGCATTCAACCCTTCTATCGTCTTGAGTAGTATATCCTTTTCATTCCTTGCGCTCTGCCCTCGTTCACTGGAGCCTCTGCCGCGGATTTCCCTGAATACCCTCAACTATCATATACCTCCATCTTCCACATGAAGCAGTTTCATGAACCTACGGCTGGAGGCGATGAAGACATCAGCGTTCTTCATTTCACAGTCCATCTTCTCATGTACCACTCCACACAGCTAGCTGATATCCCTACGTATATCTATCCTGCCCGGACACTGTTTGATTATGTGCGCTATCGCAAAGCTACAACCAAACCTCAAGGTATAAAAAGTGCTTTTGTTCGAATGCTTACAGACTCTTAAGAGATCCTTTTCCTTTAAGCTGAAACTTGAACATCTTCATTTTCTAAAAAGAGAAAGAGTCGTATCATTCCTCACGAAACTGAGTTTGATACGACTCTCTTTTATTTTGCAGTTACTATATTCCGTAACTTTTCGGAGTAACTATAGGGAATACACTCCTTAATCATTAAATTCACTTCCTTCTCAATATCCTATCCGGTTATTTAAAAGTTTGAATTTTAAAAATCTACATCGCTTCCCTTATTAACCAAAAGCTGATACTTGATATACCCTCCCGACTTAGAAGAATACTTAGTATAGATAGCGGTAATAGAACCCTTGTCGCCATTTTCCGGCAATGGATTCAAAGCAAAATTAGCATAACCGCTCACACGGAGAATCAGATTACCTATCTTATCTTTCTCATCCGAAGCATTATACGTAAAGAGTGAAGAACCATAATAACGCTGATTATTATAGTTGTAGGCAAAAGTAGGAGTCAATCCCTCTTTATCATAATATTTATTCGTATAAGTAGCTTCAGTAGAATTGTTCAGGTATACAGTTTCCAGATATTGTGGATAGGTATCGCCATCAAACGTTCCAGCCTTGTAAGTCAAGCCCTCAAAGCGAATCAGGCGTCCAAGGTGAGCATCACTCAGCACAGTCTTGTAATTCTGCGGGGTAACCACCAGCGTATCCGATGCTTCCAGTTTACCCAGCTCACCGGCAAAGATATGTGCATTGCGCTCCATCTGAGTATCAAGGTTACGGTTGGCATAGTTTTTGGAAATATCTTCTGCAGTAGGAATACCGCCTACACTTAACATATAGCGATAGTTACCAATGGCAAGCCCTTTCAGCTTCACATACAATGTCTGTCCTACCTGATAGTACACATAGTTGCTCACCATTAGTTTCAATTCGATACCAGCCGTACCATCATAAATATAAACAGACTTATACACGTTGCCCGCCTGATCACTCGAAATCACCTTTCCTTTAATCACATAGTCTTCGGTTATTTCCTTGTAACCAGCCAAAGGCACATTGGCACACATGTCTTTCAATTCTTTGATAGAAATAAGCTGACAGCCTTCCGACTCAAAATCGGCAGCCGTCCAAACCTTAGCAGGAGCCGGTTCGTCAAAATCACTGTAGCAACTAGTAACACCCATGGAAAGTGCCACCATCAAACTACCTATTATCAATTTATTTATCATAACAATAGTTCTTTTTCAGGGTTAGAAACGGAAATATAAATTCAAGTAATAATTGGTACCAAACATATAGAAGTATTTAGAATCGAAAGGCTGGTAAGTAAGCGTACTTGCCTCCTTGTTCTTCAACAGACGAATCTGTTCATAACCGCCAGTCTTAATATTCTGATTGTTCAGCAAATTATCTACACTCAGACTGAATCCCAACGTATAAGAACGGTTGATGTACCAGTTCTTGCCAATACTTGCATTCAGTACATAAGCCGCATCAAATTTCTCCTGACCACGAATATCTTCCAGCATTGCAGGATTTTCAAGCATCGGCTTAGTCAGTACAGCATCGGTACGATACAGCGGGCTCATCGACAGATACATGTTGTTATAATAATTCAGGTCGAGTGACGCAAATATATTATTGCGACTACGATAAGACAAACCGATATTGGCAGCTGTCTGCGGAGTACTTTCTACTCGCTTGTTTTTCCAGTAAACCTTTCCCTGGTTGATGATTGCCGCACTATTATCCTGAATCTGTACATAATTCGGATTATTCGAATAAATATACTGTCCCCAGCTCAAAGCTCCTTTCAGTGACAAACCTTCATACAATGGTATAGAAGCAGCCACTTCCAGTCCGAAATGCTGTTTGTTGATGCCGCTCATAGCAAAATTGGAATAAGTAGCTTCTACGTCATCATAGTAAGAAATCACCTTCGTCTGGTCTGTAAAAGTTGTATAGTAACCAGAAACACGTGCCTTGAAATCTCCCATGCGGAAATTATAAGAAGCATCCACTCCAAAGATTTTCTCTGCTTTTACTCCGGGGGTAACATCATTACGTGTACGAGGAGAAACAAAAGCCGACTGGAACGAAGGTGCGTCTTGCATGTACACAATGTTAGCTTCAAAATTATGAGCAGAAGAAAGTACATAACGGAAATTAGCCTTAACCTTGTAAGTCAGGTAATCCAGCAAATCAGAATCTCCCTTGGAATTCTCATAGAACAATCCCTTACGCCAGATACCGTGACGCCATAGAGCAGCATATCCCAGTTCGGCACCCAGTCCTATCTGCAGGTTATTCAGAGAGAAATCATATTGCAACCATCCACGACCATTGAACACATTTGCATAATAATCGTAGCTATATTTATCGCCCACACGTGCGATAGGAGCTCTTCCGTACTGCTCATAATAATCCATGTTGTTCTGGTATGAAATGATATCGATACCCAGATCGCGTTCAGCAAACTTGTCGATATCAACCCAGTAATCACCACCCAGCAAGTCTTTAACCTCGCTGTAATATTCTGTACGGTTACGGCGTACATTGATACCTCCATTCAGTTTCGAACTGTTCTTGAAAAGATGAGAG
>UMIM01042064.1_pt1 | contig 23730 bp, 18 predicted proteins | sample 1965831 | NCBI WGS metagenome assembly UMIM01 (sample SAMEA4836125, study PRJEB28245) | human gut metagenome | biome: gut microbiome; material: fecal sample | place: Denmark | collected 2008 | reverse complement strand
ATGGGCTTGTTGCGGTACTGGTTGTTCAGCTCTGCAATGGCGGCATTGTCCACAAAGGTGACGCTGATCTCGGCGGGTGCCGTGAAATGCTCATATTCCAGCACAGCATTGCAGGCACGGCGGATCAGGATACGGAGGCCGGACGGAACCTTCACGGCCTTCTGGGAATTGGTGATCAAAACTTTATTGGACATACTTGTCCTCTCCCTTCTTTTTATGCTGCCTCAACGCTTGGCCGGGTGTGCGGCCGCTTCGTAGGCTTTAATGATCTCTTGAACCAGACGGTGACGCACAACGTCCTTTTCGGTAAAGTAGCATTGCGCGATGCCGTCCACATTTTTCAGGACCTGCAGCGCGTCCACAAGGCCGCTGCGGGTACGGTCGGGCAGATCGATCTGCGTAACATCGCCGGTGACAACGACTTTGGAACCCACGCCCATGCGGGTCAGGAACATCTTCATTTGTTCAGGGGTTGTATTCTGCGCCTCATCCAGAATGATGAACGAATCGTCCAGCGTCCGGCCGCGCATATAAGCCAAGGGTGCCACTTCGATGATCTGCTTTTCCACCAGACGCTCATACGTTTCAGCGCCCAGCATATCAAACAGGCCATCGTAGAGCGGGCGGAGGTAAGGGTCTACCTTCTGCTGCAAGTCTCCGGGCAGGAAACCGAGCTTTTCTCCCGCTTCCACAGCCGGGCGGGTCAGCACGATGCGGGACACATCTTTTGCCTTAAAAGCCTTTACGGCCATGGCGACAGCCAGATAGGTCTTGCCCGTGCCCGCCGGGCCGACGCCGAAGGTAACGGCGTTTTTGCGGATGGCGTTCAGGTACTCCTTCTGCCCCAGCGTTTTGGGGCGGATGGGGCGGCCCTTGACCGTCACGGTGACAAAATCTTCTGTCAGCTCCTTGACCCGCTTCTCCTCACCGTCGTGGGCAAGGCTCAGGCAATAGCGCACAGTCTGCTCCTCCAGTGGCGTGTGATTTTCGATCAGAAGGAGCATTCCCTCAATGGCCCGTGTCGCTGCGGCAACGTTGGCGGCTTCGCCGGAAATGCGAAGCTGTGTACCGCGGCATACGGCCGTGACGGAAAACTCTTTCTCCAACAGGCGGATATTCCGGTCGCAGTTTCCAAACACTGCCGCCGCGATCTCCACACTATCCAGTTCGATGCTTTTTTCAGCCATACGGCTCCTCCCGAAATCTTCAATAGAACTCCACCTTTATTGTACCACCAAAATACCAATTAGAAAACTGTGAAAATTGCACAAAATTTTAGTAGCAAAACAGACATGCCGAAGCCCCTATAAAAAAGAGACTTGCATCCGGAGTTTTTTGTGTTTTTCGCGGCTGTCAAAAAATCCTTGACAGTTCTTACTATTTATGATAGAATACATGACGTTGCAGGAATGTAACGTGCTACTGTGGCTCAGCCGGTAGAGCAGCTCACTCGTAATGAGCAGGTCGTCCGTTCGAATCGGATCAGTAGCTCCAAAATAAAATCCCCAAAAGTTGGCTTGTGAAGCCGATTTTCGGGGATTTTTGTTTTCTTTTTTGATGCTGTAAGGATAGACAGATGTGCCTTAATTACCCTTGTTTTCCGAAGAGTTCCTTCAAGAGGTGGCTCAAAAATCGCTGTGGAATAAGGGATGAAGTTGCGGTTGACTCCTTGTAGGCGCTCAAATGCCGAAAAAGTCCTTTTTACTCTTTTTCCGCCTTCTCCGCCCTCTGCCGCAGCACATCCACCGCCTTGGTCAGCGCTGCCGGGATAGGCACGCCTATGAGTCCGGCGTTCTCGATGATGGAAATGGTCTCGTTGCACACAAAGGCGATCACGGTGGCATCGCGAATAAAGCTCGACCCGATGGTGGCGTCCAGTCGGCACGCCACCAACACCACCAGCAAGCTCACGCCCTTGCGGCACAAGCCCTTCCAACCGGCGCGGGATTCGAGGGTGCCGGTCTTGGTTTTCGGGCTATAAGGGTTGTGCAGCTCGGAAAAGCTGCGGCTCTTACCGCTTCTGGTAAAGCAATCCTTTTGGTTGCGGATCCCTTTCTCACCCAGCACATCCCCCAGCTTGTCGTAGGCCCACCGTTCCACTTGTGCTTCTGGGGCTGCTTCACGGATGGCCTCCCGCGTTGCTTCCACGTCCAGCATAGCCTTGCCGACGCTGGTATCCGTCAACATCTTGTAGGCGTGCTCGATCAGTCCATACAACCGCCCGCGGTTCTCCTTGCGCAGCTTGTCAATGCGCATCTTCCAACGCTTGTTTTGTCCTGCCAGCGCTCCATGGGTGTACTGTTCTTCCAGTGCGTCCGCCGCTTTATCGGCCATCTTATCCAGCAGGTCAAAATCGCCGTTCTCGAAAGCGTTTTTGATCTCGTCCGCTCCTGCGCGTTCCACCACCTTTTCCAGCACGTCATTTCCCATGCTGTCAAACGTTTCCCGTTCGGTTTTGTATATCGGCTCTACGGTTTGGCCCTTTTCTTTCAGGTACGCCAGCTGCACTGCGGTCTCCCGCTGCAGCTTCTGGGCAAGTTCCGTCCTGTTTTCGCTGCTCACTTCCCCCACGCCCATACGTTGCAGTGCCGCACTGTTGACAAATTTTCCTTCAAACGCGTCCTCGCTGGCGTTATAGATGGCTTTTTCAAAGGCCGTCAGGGCCTTTCCGTTTACTGTATACTCCACGTTCGGCCGCGTCGGGGTCCATGCGTCGGAGCCATAGATTCGATTGGCTCGGTTCACCATGGGGTCAATGGTATCGGAGTTGAACACCAGCGAGATGGGACCATACTTGGTGTGACCTTCCTGTGCCTTGACCACCGCAATGGATGGCGAGGTCAACCCGCCCAGCTCCAGTGCTTCCCGCAGATTTTCTTCAGGCAGGTTGTGGACGGCCACAAGATCCTTCTGGCTGTCCACCTCCACCGGTGCGCTCATCTGAAACCGCACCGATTTCTTCACAGGTTCGTCGGTTCTCTTGCTTTCGGCGGAATCTTGTGCTATACTGGACTCAGAAAACAGCTTAGGGGCTTCACCGCCCTGCTCGGTCTTGAATACCGAGGTAAGGCTGTTTTCTTTTTTGTTATTTTTCCGTTTTCAATGGTGAGCAAACTTCCATCCGAACCACACACTTCATGTACGTAGAACTTGCTTGCAGCATTGGGCACCGTGTACTCGTTCACGATCACTGCTTCATAGATTTTCGTTTCTCCCACCATAACAGGAGCGACGAAGGTATAGGTATTGTAGCCTCTTCCCTTCCAATTTTTCACGAACCCGATTTGCTCACCGTATTTGATAACCTCCGGAATTGCCGCTGCTGCGATTTGCTTTGCTGGGCCATTGCCGTGCTGCACCGTCGCCTTTGCGCCTTTCTGGGTCAGTTCTAACCTACGACGGTCTGCGCCCGAAACTGATCTGGCGCCGCACCAAGACCCTCGACCGCGGAGATGATTGCTGCGACTTCATGCTTCATTGTCAAAAAGTAAGCTTCATCTGGCCACACAGGTAGAGCATTCCGGTCGCAGCGCCGCAGATGGGCAGCAGCAGAAACAGGGTTTGGGCAAACTGCCCCACGAGCCCCCATGCGCCGGTGGAGTGAAACGCCTTCCCGAAGGAACAGCTCTGGATCTTCCCGCTGACCTGTAGCGCCGACGCCCCGAACAGGCACAGGCACCCGGCGGCCAATGCTGTCGGGACACCGGAAGCGATGCAATAAGCGGCCAGCGCTTTCCAGTTCAGATCCGCAAGCAGTTGGAAGGAAAGCATCCCGGCCCCGGTCCCGTAGAGCATCACAAAGAAAAAGATGGGCAGCGAACCGATGGCGGAGAGTCCCAGCAAAAGCAGGACGACCAGTGCGCCGGATGTAGTCAGGAATTCGGTGCGGAACAGGCCGACGACCTCGGCGGCGGTATTCGCCGCAAAGGAAGCGCGCCAACAGTCGAGGTAATACTCCAGCGTTTCCAGCTCTCCGGCGCTGCACAGAGCGGACAGCGCCCCGGCAAGAAAGGTTCCGAACAGATAGGCTCCCGCCAGCAGGATGCAGTCCCGGCTGGCATGGGGCAGAGTGCGTTTTGGAATCTTCTCCTTCGCCTCGGCCTCTTCAATGATCGGTTCCGCCACAGGGGCAGAGCACTCTGGCACAAGCCCCGGTTCCACTGGTTCCGGGGCATCTGCCCCGGCAGACAGTGCGGGAAGGTTTTGCTGTTCCTGATAGACCCACATGTTTGGATTCCTCCTGCTTTTTTGATACAAATCGTTTTAATGATGCCGCCGCTCAGTGCGCAGCATCCCGAAGATACCACCCATACAGCCAAACAGAAACACAAGGGCAAACCGCAGAAGCTGCATCTCGGTGGGCGAAAAACCGGCCCAAAGGCCAAAAATGGTCAGCAGCAGGACGAACAGGATGCCTTGTATTGCGCCGCAGAGCAATCCCCTGCTGCGCTGGAAAAATGCCGCCAGCCATCCGCTGAGCAGACTGCCCGCACAGACTGCAGCGCTTGCCATGGGCCACGCGGCGGCTTGCGAGAGCCCCTGCCGCGCCATCAGATACGCCAGCCCCGCCATGCAGCCACCGGCAAACGCGCCGCCGATGCCGAACGCAAGCAGCGCCGGGCCTACGGAAAACTTCTTTTGTTCAGACATAAAAACGCGCCTCCCTGCACTACTGTATGCAGGAAGGCGCGTGAAAAAGTACCGGAAGCGGAAATTACTTCTTAGCAGGAGCGTTGTCCATGTTCAGCTTTTCCACAGAGCTGATGGCACTCTTGGTGAAGCGGATCTTCACACGGTCGGAGCCAGTCTCCAGAACGAAGGTGTCGTCCTTGATGGCAACCACACGGCCGATCACACCGCCGATGGTGGTGACCTGATCGCCGATCTCCAGAGCAGCACGCATCGCAGCGTCCTTCTTCTCCTGCTTCTTTTGGGGACGATAGATCATAAAGTAGAGCAGAACCAGCATCAGAGCCAGCGTAAAGAACAGGCTGATATAGCTTTCGGTCGTAGTCGTCAGAAATTGCATGGGGCAAAATCTCCTCTCAAAATTCAGATAAGTCTATTATAATCCCATCTTCGGCCTGTTGCAAGGCTAAAGTGTGAAAACCCTCAGATTCTTGTATCCAGCAGCTTCACATAGCGGTCGTGGAAGGCCGTGAAGGTGCCCGCGTCCAGCTCATCCCGGATGCGCTCCATGAGATGATTGTAGAACCACAGATTGTGCATAACGGCCAGACGCATTCCCAGCAGCTCTTCTGCCTTAAACAGGTGGCGGATATAGGCGCGGGAATAGTTCCGGCACGCCGGACAGCCGCAAGTGGGGTCGATGGGGCGCTCGTCCCGCTCGTACTTGGCGTTCTTGATATTGATGATGCCGCCCCATGTGTTCAGGTGGCCGTGGCGGGCGTTGCGGCTGGGCATTACGCAGTCAAACAGATCAACGCCGCGGGAAACAGCCTCAATGATGTTGCCGGGGGTGCCGACGCCCATCAGATAGCGGATCTTGTCCTTGGGCATGTAGGGTTCGACCTCGCTGATCATCTCGTACATGATCTCGGTAGGCTCACCGACGGCCAGACCGCCGATGGCGTAGCCGTCGAGATCCATCTCGGCGATCTGCTTCATGTGCTCCACGCGCAGGTCGGCATACGTACAGCCCTGATTGATGCCGAACAGCAGCTGATCCGGGTTGACCGCCTTGCCCTCGTGCTTCAGACGGGCCATCTCGGCCTTGCAGCGAGCCAGCCAACGAACAGTGCGGTCGCAGCTTGCCTTGGAGTAATCGTGCTGTGCAGGATTCTCCACGCACTCGTCAAAGGCCATGGCGATGGTCGAGCCGAGGTTTGCTTGGATCTGCATACTCTCTTCGGGGCCCATGAAGATGCGGTGGCCGTCCAGATGGGAAGCGAAGGTCACGCCCTCCTCGGTGATCTTGCGCAGCTTGGAGAGGCTGAACACCTGAAATCCGCCGCTGTCGGTCAGGATGGGGCCGTTCCAGCGGGTGAACTTGTGCAGACCGCCCATGTCGGCCACCAGCTTGTCGCCGGGGCGCAGGTGCAGATGGTAAGTGTTGCAGAGCATGACCTGTGCGCCGATGTCCTTGAGATCCTGCGCAGACAGGCCGCCCTTGATGGCACCCGCCGTGGCAACATTCTGGAACGCGGGAGTCTGCACCGTGCCGTGCACGGTCTTGAACTCGCCCCGCCGGGCGTCGTGCTCCTGCTTGAGGAGCTTGTATGTGGTCAAAGAAGGCATGGTATCGTTCCTTTCTGTGCACGGAAAACAGCCGTGCAGCCTTACTGAAAAGCCTATGACGCAGACTTATCAACAACAGAATGAATTGGTGACAAGCAAAAGAGCCCCATGTGGGGCTCTTTTGTTCGGTAGTGCGCCGCATATTCATTCTAACAGATATGTCGGCGGATTGCAACCGGTTTTTTGACGGCAGAGAGGGTTAGTCAAAAAGCTTCTCAGTCATTTCAAGCGCCGATGCGATGACAGCATCCATATCGTAATATTTATACTCGCCCAGACGGCCGCCAAAAATCACATTCGGCTCTGCGTCGGCCAGCTTTTTGTACTCCGCATAGAGCGCACCGTTCTTCTCATCATTCACTGGATAGTAGGGCTCGTCACCGGGCTTCCATTCAGAAGAATACTCGCGGCTAATGATCGTTTTTGGCAAATCGTTCCCATTTTCATCTTTGCCAAACTCAAACCACTTATGCTCAATAATGCGGGTCCACGGTGTTTCGCGGTCGGTATAATTGACCGCTGCGTTTCCTTGAAAGTTCGGCTTGTCCAGCAGTTCGTTCTCAAAGCGAACAGAACGATATTCCAGCGTACCCAACTTGTAGTCAAAATAAGCGTCGATAGGTCCGGTATACACAACCTTTTCAGCCAGTGCATCCAGTTCTGTCTTGTGTTCCAAATAGTCTGTGTCGAGGCGCACTTCGATGCCGTCCAACAGATTAGCCACCATTTTGGTGTAGCCGCCTACCGGGATGCCCTGATACAGCGCATTGAAATAGTTGTTATCAAAGGTCAACCGCACCGGAAGCCGCTTGATGATAAACGCAGGCAGCTCCTTGCAATCGCGGCCCCACTGCTTTTCCGTATAGCCCTTGATGAGCTTTTCGTAGATATCCCGGCCCACCAGCGAGATGGCCTGTTCTTCCAGATTCTGCGGTTCGCCGGTGATTTCTTTGCGCTGCTCCTCGATTTTGGCAGCCGCTTCTTCCGGCGTCACCACACCCCACATCTTATTGAAGGTGTACATATTGAACGGCAGGGAGTACAGCTCACCCTTATAATTTGCCACCGGGCTGTTGGTGAAACGGTTGAACTCCGCAAACTGCGTGATATACTGCCACACTTTCTTGTTATTAGTGTGAAAAATGTGGGCACCATATTTATGAACATTGATGCCTTCTACCTTCTCTGTGTAGATATTGCCCGCAATGTTGGGGCGTTTATCCACTACTAGAACAGACTTGCCGTGGGCTTTTGCCTCGTGGGCAAAGATGGCTCCGTATAAGCCGGAACCGACGACTAAGTAATCGTACATAGATAATCCTTCTTCTATCTTTCGTCCATCTTAAAACTTCAAACACTCATTCTGAAATCACACAATTGTGTATCATAGTTCATTGAAGTTCCGCCAGTTGCTCAATAGCGTGCTTTTCATCATTTCTACGTTTTCTATTCAAAGTTGCCAAGCATCTGGCCAGTTGGAATGCACCGAATTTCAACGTAATATAGACCATCAGCTCTTTTCGAGAAAGTAACTTCTTGAATATGTAGCAAGATTCCCAAAAGCCAAAATTTGTATTCAAATCTTCTCTGGCTTTTGTGCAGTATTCTTTTACAAATTCTGGTTGAAGTTTTTGTATCGCCCAAATATGTGTCTGAAGTTTAACGGCCTGTAAATAATCCATTTGCGTTCTATCCGCGCATTTACCAATAAACTCATCCAGATACTTGAAAATTTGAAAGTGAACGTATAAACGTTCATCATCGGCCGAAACATCTTGACCCGGCCGTTGCATTCTATAATAATATAGATATTCTGGAACTGCCACCACCGAGCGAGCTTTTGCAAATGTCTCCACTTTAAATGGCAAATCGTCAAACCGGCGAAGGTCTTCATAAAAGTGAATCTTGCTTCGCTCGATCATATTTCGGGAATATATACCTCGCCAAATTGCCACACGACGATAAGTAATTAACTCGTTGATCAATACTGGGTCGGAAGTTCCATTGTTATATGGCCATCCTAAGACATCTTGTATTTCCTTTGTTTCACCAGTCTCTTCATACAAATCATTATAACCACAATAGCTTATTTCATAGCTTCCAGTCAGCGCTCTGGCAAATAATTTACGGAACATGGTCGGGTCAATGTAATCATCTGGATCAATAAATCCGACATAGCGCCCTTTTGCACGACTTAATCCGTACTGACGTGCAGATGCACAACCACCATTTGTTTTTCGCAGTAATTTGATACGGGAATCTTTTTTTGCATAATCCTCTACAATCTCAGCGCAATTGTCGGGAGAACCATCATCTACGAAGAGAAACTCCACATATTCAGCACCCCACGCCGTTGTCGTTTCAATGCACTTCGGCAGATACGCTGCGATGTTATACATTGGAAAAATAACACTTAATTCTATGTCGCTACTGCAAGAACGCTTCCATTCAAGGATTTCCTCACCAGAGCCACAAGAAACAATATAAATTTCTTCTGAAATCTTTCGATAACTTTCCCATATTTTAAAAGCGTTCATGTCGTTTTTGCACAACGTACCTGCCAAATATGCCGGATTCAAGCTCGTGAAATGCAAAAGCTCTTCGTCATTTTTCAGTGCATCAAATAATAGAGCAAAAGAGCTTGTCTTAGGGGAATAGTTTGCAAGTTCTTTTTCACTCAGAAGGTTTATACTATTGGGCAGAATATCCTTGTGTGAACATTGCATCATTTCGATTATTTTTTCTACTTTTTTTCTTTGTTCTTCTGTAGGCACAAAAATCGATAATTGGCGCAAAGGTTGATTCATACATAACTCAAAAATAAGATTTTCACTACATTGCGCGCCACCAACTAGTAAAATTTCATGAATCTGTGGATGCGCTGCGACAAACAATACAACTTGATTCATTAGTCTTTCCTCACTTCCTAACTACTCGACGAAATACAGCCTTTGCTATAGCAAGCAAATGATAATTTCCTATTACTTGATATCCAATCGGTTGACGAAGAAGCCACAGCGTCCGATGTAAGTTACAGCTTTCCGGAAATATTTCCTTGTATTTTTTTACATACTTTTGAGGAATAGCACAGCATAGTCTATGCGCTTGACCTACTAGTCTTTTTAATACTTTCGGTTTCGTTTCAGTGAATCCCCAGCGAAGAAACAACATCATCATGTCAATCACATAAGCCACCTCATCTTCACGCCAAGCGTTTTGCATTGCATAAGTCAATGTTTGTGCAAATACTTTGACGGTGTCTAGCCTTGATGCATCCGAAAGCGAAGTAATTTGACCACCTGAATTAACACGATACACAAATCCACAATCTGGCACATAAATACAACGTCGTGCCCAATAAAATAAATAGAAGTGAGGAAATACGTCTTCCCACTTTACACCTACAGGAAAATGGAAATTATGATTTACAAGAAAATCTTTTCTCCATACTGAACGACAAACACTAGCTTCTAGTGCATACATTTCTATTTTATCTCGTGGACAGCAGACATCTGTATCTTCAAAAATTTTCTCCAAACGGTCATTATCCGCCCATGCTGAAAATTCTTTCGTGGCCATATTGTAAACAGTCGGTGCCATAAAAATAATATCTGGCTGCTCGGTTTCTCTCATAAGAGCTTCATGGAGTCGTTCTGCGGTGCGAGGCATCCACCAGTCATCACTATCTAAGAATGCAATAAAATCAGTTGTCACCAACTTCATTCCACTGTTACGAGCAGCACCAAGTCCTTTGTTTTCTTGATAAAAATATGTAAATTGCTCAGGATAATCATGTGCATACTTTTTGGCAACCACGGCACTATTATCTTTTGAACCATCATCTACTACAATTACTTTGAAGTCTGAGTATGATTGATTCAATAGGCTGTGAAGGCACTGTTCAATATATGCTTCCACATTATACATGGGGACAATGACTGTTAAAAAAGGTGATTTCACTTTTATATTCCTCCTATTACTCCATCGAAATTCCGCGCTGATCAAGCTTTCGCATACGCGTCGCAGACTTCTTTGGTATCCCCCACCATCTGCACGGTACCGTGCTCCAGCCAAACGACCTTGGAGCACATCTCGCGGATCTGTTCCAGATTGTGCGAGACGAACAGCACGGTCGTGCCTCCGCTCATGAGTTCCATCATCCGCTTGCGGCTCTTCTCCTGAAAGTTTGCGTCGCCCACCGAAAGGATCTCGTCTACGATCAGAATTTCCGGCTGTACCTCTGCCGCAACGGAGAAAGCCAGACGGGCCAACATACCAGACGAATAATTTCGGATGGGCATTTCGATGAAGTCGCCCAGTTCGGAGAACTCTACAATCTCATCGTACTTTGCTTTCAGGAATTCCTCACTGTAGCCTAGGATCGCACCGTTCAGATAGATGTTTTCCCGGCCGGTGAGGTCAAAATCGAAGCCGGATCCAAGCTCCAGCATGGGGACGATATTGCCGTGGGTCGTGACCTTACCTTTTGTCGGCTCCAGAATGCCGGAGATCACCTTCAGCATGGTACTTTTGCCCGCGCCGTTGTGGCCGATAAGGCCAACAGTCTCGCCTTTTTTCACAGTAAAGGAAACATGGTTCAACGCGGTGAAGTCCTGAAATGCCAGCTTACCGCGAAGGGCGGTGGTCACAAATTCCTTCAATGACAGGATGCGGTCTGTATTCATATGGAAGCGCATCGTTACGTCATTTACTTCGATCATCGTTTTGCTCATAATGTTCCACCTCCTTTACAAATACAGCACAAATTTGTTCTGGGTCTTTTTGAATACCAGCGCACCTATCAGCAGCGCGGCCAGTGCCATCAGTAGACACTGCACATAGACCACCGGGTCCGGCGAAACACCGCCCAAAATACAGGTGCGCTCCGCTTTGATGATGTGGTACAGCGGGTTGATCTGCAGAACGAACTTGAACTGATCCGGAAGAATCGTCTCCGGGTAGAACAGCGGTGTTGCGTACATCCAGATCATGCTGATAACATTCCAAAGGAATTGCACATCCCGGAAGAAGACCATCGCCGCCGAGAGCAGCAAAACCACACCCAGCGTGAAAAGGATCAGACAGACCAAAAAATAGAGCGCCAGTAACGCCGATTTACGGAAATGAACGCCCGTAAACATTGAAACAATGATCAGCGGGATCAGAGAGATCGCCAAATTGACCACAGAGGACATCACGCGCGTAAGCGGATAGATATACTTCGGCATATAGACTTTGGTAATCAGGCCGGAGTTGCCAATGATCGACATCAGGCCCATGCCACAGGCTTCGTTGAAGAAGTTGAACGAAACGATACCAACGAGCAGGTAAGCCGGGTAGTATTCAATGTCCGACTTGAAGATGGTCGAAAAGATGAAATACTGCACTGTCATCGTCAAAAGCGGGTTTAAAAAGCTCCAGAACACACCCAGTACAGAGCGCTTATATTTGGTTTTGAAATCGCGGGAGACAAGTTGTTTAATGAGAAAGCGATATTTTTTCACTGCGAGTATTGCTTCGGCCAGAATATCCTGTCTGCCGCGCTGGTAGCGATTCCATGCAAATACCAGCACTGCCAGCAATACCGCGCCAACAATACTCACCAGCTGCCAATAATGCAGTCCCGCGCGGATATAATCGGTACCCGCCGTGCTAAAACACAAGAGACCGGTCGTTTGCTCTCCGTTCAGCCAAAGACCGCCGGTTGAAGGATTTTCTGCATCCATCAGAGGGGAGACCGCCTCACCGGGAGCGGAATCGGCTGTAATATGAAGCGCCAGCTCAACACCCGGCAAGCCCTCTATGGGCTGCTGCGCATAAATGGTTGTTGTGCCGCCCTCTTGGATATCCACCGCAGCAAATTGGCCGCTCATAAGAACTTCTCCAGTATCGGTCCGCAGAAGCTCTACGGTGACAGTGCCCGCATTGGCGCGGTAATAAGTTCCCCACAGCACGGAAACGGAATCCAGACGCTGTACACCAGTCATAAAGTACTGCGTCACATCGCTGCCCTGATACAGCTCCACCGTTCCCGCAGTCGCTGCTGGCATTTCCTGCTCTCCTCGCGACTCCCGATAAATCAGTTGATCACCTGTCAGAAAGTAAAACAGCACAACGAATGCACAGTAAAACGCAAAGATCCCGATCAGCACACGCTTCAAAAATCGGGGATTTTCTTGCATCTCTTTCAATTTCTTCGTCTTTATATATTCTCTGTTTTGCATGAATTTGTTCTCTCACTCTCTTATAGTTGATTCCGCATCATTTCGTGTTCCCGCAACATATTCCACCTTTGGGGCAAAGCCAACCCCGTTTATCATCCCTTGGAACAACACACCGAGGCGTTTCAATCGATGGTCTTTTGCGGAAAGCAAAATCTGCGTTCCGTGCTTTCCGCAACGTGCCAGATAATAGCAGATGCCTTTTATGCCTTCCTGTCGGTAGGTATAGTTTTCATTCCGGTATGCGTACCAATATCGGTTGATACGCTCAATATCATCCAATGCCAGATTGCTACCGTTATTGTTTTTCATGGCATGAATCACTTGGCTTTGCCCAACGATATAACAAGGATAATTTCTTCGTACAGCGATTCGCCGGGTGTACTCGATGTCATCTCCCCAGATGAAATATTCGGCAATTGGTAGACCAACTTCACGAACCGTTTCACTTTTTAGGAACAGCGAGACAAATGTTGCCTGTTCCGCTTGCAGAACTCCCTCGCGCAGTAATTCGATGTGTTCGTAAAAGCTTTTTTTCACCTTCGGACGATTCATTCGGCATTCACGGCCATCCGTCCATAGGGCAACACTGCTCATCCACCCATACACTCCCTTCAAAAGAGAGTCTGCACTCAAAAGCTTCTCCAAGGCATCCGTTTTGGGAAAGCAATCGTCATCCATGACCCACAGATAGTCATAATTTGCCTCTATCGCCCAGCGCATACCATAATGGAATCCGCCGGCACCGCCAAGGTTGCTCCCCGTATTATGAAAAAAAATATCTGTCTGCGATTCAAGCCACTGGGCCGTTTCATCGGTACTGGCATTATCCACGACTAAAATATCGCACGGTACGGTCTGTTTGTGCAGTGAATCCACACACCTCTTTAGGAATTCCAGCCGGTTGTAAGTAACAACCACTACCGCGACACGATTTTTTAGGTTATTTTGCAACATCCCACACAATTCCTATCTTCTCTAATTTTGCAACTCTCTCCGGAGTCATGACACAATTGCCGCTTTTCCTTCCCGCATTTTTCTGCCGGGCCAGCCACCGACCAAGCCGATAGCCATCCACCGTGCAATAAGCATACGGAATGTTCAGATTTCCGTTCTGTTGGTAGTATTCTTCTGCCCGTCGATAGGCATTTTGCCACTGAGCCTCCTGAGTGCCGCCCCAGTCCATCCCAATTGCAGTAAGTCGGTCGATTTGTTCGGCAGTCAACCTTTTGGATTTATTTGCGCCCGTTTTGGCTTTTCTCTGACTTGCAACCCACATCCCCAACAGGAAGCCGTCTTCACAGCGGTAGGAACTTGGGATATCCAGATTTCCTTTTTTTTCAAAATACCGCTTCGCTTGTGCATATCGCTGCTCCCATCTGGAATTAACTGCGTCCCACACCATGCCAATTTCATTCAGTTTTGCAACGCGTTCCGCAGAAAGTCGGCCATTCTTCTTTCGGCTGCGCTGGTATGCGGTCCACTTTCCTAGATCTATACCACCGATTTGAAAGCTATCCGGCACAAGCAGATTCCCATTGGCCTCGTAATATTCCTTTGCCAATTTCCAAGTCTCGCTCCATGCCCTGTCCAGAACACTGCCCCATTCCATTCCAATGGCATTCAACGCATTCACTTGTTCATCGGTAAGGTTTCCTCTGGCTTTTCCGTTGAAAACAGCCCGCTGAGTCTGTATCCAAACACCAAGCTGCATTCCGCTTTCCGTAACATACCGTCTTGGAACCGCCAGATTTCCATAAGAAGAAAAATAGGCACACGCTTCCGCATACCACGTATCCCATGTATTATTCAAGGTGTTTTCCAGTTCTCGGACCAGCCGGATGCTATCCTCCACCTGTTCCTCAATCGGAAATTTGTCTACGCGGACCAGATTTTCTTTGCCCGCACTGCGCAATTTCTGAACGGCAGCAGCCATTTCCGCTCGAATCGTGCCAACACTGGACAAGCCGTCAAAATTGTTGACAATATCTAAGATAAGCGGCTGTTTTCCATTGCCGGTGGTCAACGCTCTGCCGATCTGCTGTTTGTAGAGAATCGGCGAAGAAGTCACGCGAAACAAGATCACGCCGTCAATATCAGCCACATGAACACCCTCGTTCAACCGGTTGATGCACAGCAAAAGTCTCAAATGATTTCTTTGGTCTTTCAGGAATTCTTCGTACTCCGCTTCCGTTTCCCGTTCACCTGCGTAGAGGCAATAGATCTGCGGGCTATCATCAATGCCACGCAGCCAGTGCGGAAGCTGTGCTTTGATTTTTTGCATCTGTGCCCAATCCGTGCAGAACAAGATGTATTTCCCGTTCCTTTTCAGATAGCGTGAAAAAATTTTCTCCAGTCCATCCACTTGCCCAAGAGCCCTGCGCAGTGCATTCAATTGACGCTGACTGATATCTTTCGCGCCATTAGGCACCTGCCAATTGATCCGCTTCTGGTAACGGTGCAGCTCCTGCTGGTACTGAAACATTGTTGTCACATATTGCGGTGCTGGCAGGATTCCGCGGACAATTGCTTCTCCCAAGGTCATTTCACTGGCAACACAAAGCTTTCTCTTGACGGTAAAAAGTTCTTCTGCCATGTTTCGGCGGTTATCCAGATACCGAATCGGCGTTGCGGACAGTCCCAGAACTTTTGCGCGGGGGCAGTTTTTCAGCAGCCGTTCTACACCAGTTCCCCAGCAGTACGCCCCACACCGATGGAATTCGTCCAGAATGATATATTCCGAGCGGAGCAGATTCAGCTCTTCTTCGTTCATCCGAATCAGCCGGGTATAGGTCATATGAACGACATTGTTGAAATTGCCGCTGACATTCCGCCGCTGGCTTTCAAAGATATAATCATTCGGGGACAACCACAAGAATTGCGCATCGGGATGCTCCTCAATCAGCTTGAACGCGATAAAGCTTTTCCCTGTGCCGGTAGGGTGAATGACCGCAGCGCAGCCATAGGTCTTCAGCATTTTATCAGCCTCTTGATATGCTATTTGGTTATGCTCATATAACTCCACAGTCAGAGCTCTCCCTTTTTCATTTGCGACATAATCAACATTATGTCATTCTCTGCCGATTGTTAGAACATCATCTGGTATTTTACCACATTGAACCATAAAACACAACTGCAATGCCAATAAAAATCAGAAGTCATACTTGATTCTTTCTGTATTATTACATTACAAATCAGCCTTTCCGCGATGATTTGAAGCGCAGAAGGGCTTGGTTTCTATACTCATTTGGGATGGCAACTGCCATCCTTTTTTTCATTTGCGACATAATGTTGATTATGTTTTGAAATATCATAGAGAAATAGCGCAGATATTATCCAATCTAACACACCAGCCCAAGGCTTTCTATTTTTCGACGGTGCTCGACCCCGGTAGTCATAGTATAAATTCTGGTTGTGTTAATATTGCTGTGTCCCAAAATATCTGCCAATTTAGCAATATCTTTTTCGATATCATAAAATGTTCTCGCGAACAGTTTGCGCAGATTGTGAGGAAAAACCTTGCTTGGATTTACGCCAGCCCTTTTGCAAAGAGCTTTCATCTGTGCCCATATCGTTCCTCGATTGAGCGGTTTTCTTCGAATGATTCAACTTTTTGCAGCCATCCTATCGCGGCTTCTTCATCAAGATGAGGTTTTGAGCAGCGTATTCAAAAGCTTTTTGATACACGTTCATCCTGAAATGATAAAAGACCCGACGGCATAATCGCCATCGGGCCTTTACTTTTTTCTACATACAAATATCGCAAAAAGCGTGAATTTTGTATCAAACTATGAGCATCGCATCCCCAAAGCTGAAGAAGCGGTATTTCTCTTCCACAGCTACCTTATACGCGGCCATGGTCTTCTCATAGCCGTAGAGGGCGGAAACGAGCATGATGAGGGTGCTTTCGGGCAGGTGGAAGTTGGTGATGAGGCCATCGATGCAGTTGAACTTAACGCCCGGATACAGGAAGATGGAGGTGTTTCCGCTGCAAGCCTTGATCTCGCCGTACTTGGCGGCGACGGCTTCCAGTGTGCGGCAGCTCGTGGTGCCGACTGCGATGACGCGGTGCCCGGCGGCCTTGGTCTCCCGGATGCGCTGGGCGGTCTCCTCGCTGACGGAGTACCACTCGCTGTGCATCTTGTGGTCGGCGATCTCATCCTCCATCACGGGGCGGAAGGTGCCGAGGCCGACGTGCAGGGTTACTTCAGCGATGCCGACGCCCTTGGCGCGGATGGCATCCATCAGCTCCGGGGTGAAGTGCAGACCGGCCGTCGGGGCGGCGGCGCTGCCAAGCTCCTTGGCGTAGACGGTCTGATATTGGCTCTGGTCTTCGAGTTGCTTGGTGATATAGGGCGGCAGAGGCATTTTGCCAAATTCGTCCAGCTTTTCATAAAGCGTCTCGGTGTCATAATAAAATGTAACGAACTTGTTGCCGTCTTCCAGCGTCTCGTCTACCACGGCCGTCAGGGTGCCGTCGCCGAAGCTCACCTTGGTGCCGGCCTGCATCCGCTTGCCGGGCTTGGCAAGGCACTCCCACTGGTCGCCCTTGACCTGACGCAGCAGCAGCAGCTCGCAGACCGCGCCGGTAGGCTGCTTGACGCCCACGATGCGGGCGGGCAGGACCTTGGAGTTGTTGACGACCAGCAGGTCGCCCGGCTCCAAATATTCCGGCAGGTCGTGGAAGATGCGGTGCTGGATGCTGTCGTCTTTCTGGCTCAGGACCATCAGCCGGGCCGAGTCACGAGGGTCCGCCGGTTCCTGCGCGATGAGCTCTTTGGGTAAATCGTACCAAAAATCTTTTTTTAACATGCTTCGCATTTGCCTTTCCGATGATTGACACGGAGGCCGTATCAATGTTATCATAAAATCTGTGTAAACAGTATCTATTATATTGCATAGGCGTCCGGTTTGCAAGCCGTGTTCTGTGTGAATTTGTTTTTTTGAAAGGAAAGGTGCTGGAAATGGAAAAACAATATAAAGTTGGTATCGTCGGTGCGACCGGCATGGTCGGTCAGCGCTTTGTCACGCTGCTGGAAAATCATCCTTGGTTCAAGCTGACCACGCTGGCCGCTTCCGGCCGCAGCGCCGGAAAGACCTATGAGGAAGCCGTCGGCTCCCGCTGGGCTATGACCACTCCGATGCCCGAAAGCGTCAAGAAGATGGTTGTGCTGGACGCCTCCAAGGTGGAAGAGGTCGCCTCTCAGGTAGACTTCATCTTCTGCGCGGTCAATATGCCCAAGGCCGAGATCAAGGCGCTGGAAGAGGCTTACGCCAAGGCAGAGTGCCCGGTCGTCTCCAACAACAGCGCAAACCGCGGCACCCCGGATGTGCCGATGGTGGTGCCGGAGATCAACGCCGACCACATCGAGATCATCCCGGCCCAGCGCAAGCGTCTGGGCACCAAGCGCGGCTTCATCGCAGTCAAGTCCAACTGCAGCTTGCAGAGCTACGTTCCCGCCCTGCACCCCCTGATGAAGGAGTTCGGCGTCAACAAGGTGCTGGTCTGCACCTATCAGGCCATTTCCGGCGCGGGCAAGACCTTCGACCGGATGCCGGAGATCATCGACAATGTGATCCCCTACATCGGCGGCGAGGAAGAAAAGAGCGAGCAGGAGCCGCTGAAGCTGTGGGGCCACATCGAGGGCGACAAGATCGTCAACGCCGAGAAGCCCGTCATCACAGCGCAGTGCTTCCGCGTCCCCGTTTCGGACGGCCACACCGCTGCTGTCTTCGTGAGCTTTGACAAGAAGCCCACCAAGGAGCAGATCCTCGAAGCATGGGCCAACTTCCGCGGCCCCGCACAGGAGCTGGAGCTGCCCAGCGCACCCAAGCAGTTCCTGCACTACTTCACCGAAAACGATCGTCCCCAGCCCAAGCTGGACCGCAACACCGAGAACGGCATGGCCGTCTGCCTCGGCCGTCTGCGGGAGGACACCCTGTTTGACTACAAGTTCGCCTGCATGAGCCACAACACCCTGCGCGGTGCGGCGGGCGGCGCTGTCCTGCTGGCCGAGCTGCTGGCCGCCAAGGGCTATTTTGATTGATCTGCGCTTGGAAACGCAGCAAAAAGGAGATTTTACACTATGAAGAATCCTGTCTTTACCGGCGCGGGCGTGGCGATCATCACCCCGATGTACGAGGATGGCAGCGTCAATTTCGACGAACTGGGACGCATCATTGAGGACCAGATCGCCCGCGGCACCGATGCCATCGTCATCTGCGGCACCACCGGCGAGTGCTCCACCATGACCGATGAGGAGCAGCTGGCTGCCATCAAGTTCACCGTCGATACCGTGAACCACCGCGTTCCGGTCATCGCCGGTGCCGGTTCCAACGACACCGACCACGGCTGTGCACTGGCGGCAAAGTCTGCCGAGTGCGGCGCAGACGCCCTGCTGCTGGTCACCCCGTACTACAACAAGACCACACAGGCTGGTCTGGTGGTACACTTCACCGCCATGGCGGACGCCGCCGGCATCCCGGTCATCGTCTACAATGTGCCTTCCCGCACCGGCCTGAACATCGCCCCGGAAACAGCGCTGGAGCTGAGCAAGCACCCCCTCATCAACGGCATCAAGGAAGCTTCCGGCAACATTTCGCAGGTAGCGAAGATCGCACAGCTTTGCGGTGACGAGTTGAACATCTATTCCGGCAACGACGATCAGGTGGTTCCCCTGCTGTCTCTGGGCGGCAAGGGCGTCATCAGTGTGGTCTCCAACGTCAAGCCGGAACTGGTGCACGCGTGCTGCAAGGCATGGTTCGAGGGCGACACCAAGAAGGCTTGCCAGCTGCAGTTGGAGATGCTGCCGCTGGCCGATGCCCTCTTCTGCGAGGTCAACCCCATCCCGGTCAAGTACGCGATGAACGTGCTGGGCTGGAACGCGGGCGCATGCCGTCTGCCGCTGGTGGAGCCCAGCGACGCCCACAAGGAGAAGATCGAACAGGCGCTGGCCGCAGAAGGTCTGATTTAAATAAAATGCAGGTCCAATGCCCGGTGGAATGCTCTTCCGGGCATTTGGCCTTTTTCGGAAAATGAGCGGAACAAAACAACGAGGTAAAATCAAATGACGGATATCATCATTCAGGGCATCGGCGGCCGCATGGGCCATGCGCTGTGCGAGATGATCGCAAAGCGCGAGGACTGCCGCGTGGTGGCCGGTATCGACGTGAAGGACGGCGAGCAGAACGGCATCCCCGTGTACGACAGCTTGGAAAAGCTGGAGGGCAAGGGCGATGTCATCATCGACTTCAGCTCCCCCGCCGCCGTGGAAAAGGCTCTGCCTTATTGCGAAGCCCACAAGCTGCCCATCGTAGTCTGCACCACCGGCCTGTCCGAGGAGTTGCAGTTGAAAGTCGTGCAGCTCTCCCGCACCGTGGCTGTTTTCAAGAGTGCCAATATGTCCATGGGCATCAATGTGCTGTCCGAGCTGTGCAAGCGCGCTTCTGCCATCCTCGGCGTGGATTATGACGTTGAGATCGTGGAGCAGCACCATCACAACAAGCTGGATGCACCCAGCGGCACGGCTCTGATGCTGGCCGACGCCATCAACGAGGAGAACAACGGCGAGTATCATTACGTCTATGACCGCTCCTCCGTCCGCCAAAAGCGCGACCCGAAGGAGATCGGCATCAGCTCGGTGCGCGGCGGCAGCATCGTGGGCGACCACGAAGTGCTGTTCTGCGGGCAGGATGAGGTCATCACCCTCAAGCACACCGCTTATTCCCGCAGCATTTTTGCAAATGGCGCAGTGAATGCCGCCGTTTATCTTGCAAAAAAGGAGCCGGGGCTGTACAATATGGGTAACATGATCGCAGAAATGTGAAAGTGCCGGAACTTGGAGCCCTTACGGGCAGAATGGAGTGTTTACTATGTACGGTGTATCGAAGATCAACATCGAACCCAGCCTCATGATGATCAGCGTTCAGGATGTCGAGTTCAAGGGCAACAGTCTGGCACGTTATCTGCAGATCTTTGCCGATACCGGCGTTGTGGTGGATATGATCAGCCAGAGCGCCCCCCACGGCACCACCATTGATTTCAGCTTTACCGCCTCCTCCAGCGACCTTCCGCTTGTGATGAAGGCCATCTCTGCCGCCAACCTCGATAAAGACGCCAAAGCTTCCCCGCTGATCAGCGTCGGCTACTCCAAGCTGAACCTCTTCGGCGAGGAAATGGTCACCATCTGCGGCGTGGCCGCCCGCGCCCTGAATGCGCTGGCCATGGCAGACATCGAAGTGCTGCTCATCACCACCAGCGACTTGGATATTTCCCTGCTGGTCCGCGCGGAGAATGAGGATGCCGCCTACGATGTGCTGAAGAAAGCCTTTGAGCTGTAAGCAGCAGCATCATTTTTCCATCCATCGATACAAACAACAAACGCCCCGCTTCCTTCTCACAAATGAGAGGAGAGCGGGGCGTTTTGCAGTTTGGTTTTCTGGAGTTTCCGGGGTTACAGAGTCACCTTGTGGTAGACCTTCTTGCCCTTCTTGATGACGATGCCCTTGGCCAGTTGGTCTGCGGTGAAGCTGACGGTGGGAGCTGCGACCTTCTCACCATCGACGAGGACGCCGCCCTGCACGACCAGACGGCGGGCTTCGCCGTTGGAAGCGGCCAGACCGGCCTTGACCATCAGGGTCAGGATGCCGATGGAGCCATCGGTCAGGTCCGCCTCGGTCAACTGGGTGGCGGGCATATGCTCGGTATCTGCGGCACCGCTGAACAGGGCGCGGGCGGCCTTCTGTGCCTTTTCGGCCTCTTCCTTGCCGTGGACCATGCTGGTCAGCTCGTAGGCAAGGATCTCCTTTGCCTCGTTCAGGCGCTCGTCCTTCCAAGTGCTCATCTCATCGATCTGCTCCAGCGGCAGGAAGGTCAGCATCCGAATGCACTTCATGACATCCGCATCGCCAACGTTGCGCCAGTACTGATAGAACTCGAAGGGGCTGGTCTTGTTGGGGTCGAGCCAGACGGCGTTGCCCGCGGTCTTGCCCATCTTCTTGCCCTGCGAATCGGTCAGCAGGGTGATGGTCATAGCGTAGGCATCCTTGCCCAGCTTGCGGCGGATCAGCTCAGTGCCGCCCAGCATGTTGCTCCACTGGTCATCGCCGCCGAACTGCATGTTGCAGCCGTAGTGCTGGAACATGTAGTAGAAGTCGTAGCTCTGCATGATCATATAGTTGAATTCGAGGAAGGACAGACCCTTCTCCATCCGCTGTTCATAGCACTTGGCGCGCAGCATGTTGTTGACGGAGAAGCAAGCACCCACATCGCGCAGCAGCTCCACATAATTCAGGTTCAGCAGCCAGTCGGCGTTGTTCAGCATCAGAGCCTTACCGTCGGAGAAGTCGATGAATTTTTCCATCTGCTTCTTGAAGCATGCCGCGTTGTGAGCAATGTCTTCCTTGGTCAGCATCTTGCGCATGTCGGTGCGGCCGGAGGGGTCGCCGATCATGGTGGTGCCGCCGCCGATCAGAGCGATAGGCTTATTGCCCGCCATCTGCAGACGCTTCATCAGGGTCAGCGCCATGAAGTGACCGGCAGTCAGGCTGTCGGCCGTGCAGTCAAAGCCGATGTAGAAGGTGGCTTTGCCGTTGTTGATGAGGTCGATGATCTCCTCATCGGTGATCTGGGCGACCAGACCGCGAGCCTTGAGTTCTTCGTAGAGAGTCATGGATAGTTCCTCCTGTTGTTGTGGGCAGAGGGAAAAGAAAACGCCCCCTGCCAAAATAAATTTGGCAGAGGGCGAGAAAAAATCGCGGTACCACCTCTGTTTGCCGCCTCCTCACGGAAACGGCCTCACGAGTGCATGCCCCAGAGTAGGACGACACTCCTGCGTTTGTAACGCTCGCACGCGGCACGGCCTACTAGAGAAAGCTTCTCATTCAGCTTGCAGCTCCGGGAGGTATTTCCCCCGCTGCTCTGCACGCCCCTTTCACCAACCGGGGCCTCTCTGGGCAGAGCGCTTCAGGGTACTTATTCCCTTCTTCGCCTTTCAGCGAAAGCCAGTTTAACACATTTCCGGAAGCTTGTCAATCACGAGTTTCCCGCTCGGCAATGCCCAGCATCTCCCGCGCGTTGGCACGGGAAAGCTCGGTGACATAATCGCCGGAAATGATATGCGCCAGCGCATCCACCCGGCCCTCCTGATCAAGGGGATGAATCTCGGTATAGGTGCGCTCGTTTGCAACATTTTTCTGGATGAGCAGATGGCAGTCAGCCAGTGCAGCGATTTGTGCGGTGTGGGTGATGCAGAGGATCTGGTGGTCCTTTGCGCTCTGCTTGAGCACCTCGCCGATGCGGCTGGCAGCCTTGCCCGAAACGCCGCTGTCGATCTCATCGTAGATGACGGTGGGCACGGCGTCCTTATCCGCCATTGCGTTCTTGATGGCCAGCGTGATGCGGCTCAGCTCGCCGCCGGACGCGATCTTTGCCAGCGGCTTCGGGGCCTCACCGGGGTTGGTGGAGATATAAAATTCTACGCTGTCCTGTCCATGGCTGGCCAGCGGCCCCCTTGTGTGGCGGAGCGTCATTCGGACGCCGGGCATGTTCAGAAAATCCAGCGTGCCGGAAATGCGTTTGTTCAGCTCTTCAAAAGCTTTCAGGCGGGTCTGGGTCAGCGCCTCGGCCTTATCCCGCGCCAGCACATAAAGCCGGTGCTTTTCCGCTTGCAGCTGTTCGGCCCGCTCCTCCGAGAACTGGATGCGTTCCAGCTCTTCTCGCGCCCGCTGGCCAAAAGCGATGATGTCTTCCACCGTGTCGCCGTACTTGCGCTTGAGCTTGTAGATCCGATCAATGCGCTGTTCGATCTCGTCCAGTTCTGCATCATTTGTATCATATCCATCGAGCCGGTTGATAAGGTCGGCGGATAAATCCTTGGCGGAATAATAGAGATCCAGCAGCTGCCCGGCGGCAGCGGAAAGGCTCCCGTCCACCTGTGCAGCGGCGTCAATGGCATTGGAAGCTTCGCCCAGCAGATCAACTGCACCGGGCGTCTCGTCGTCACCCGAAAGCAGAGCATAGCTCTGGGAGATGCGCTCCCGGATGGTGGAGGCGTTCGCCAGCACCCTGCGGCGGGCATCCAGCGTTTCCTCTTCCCCTGCCGTCAGCGCGGCGTCCTCGATCTCCTGAACCTGATAGCTCAACAGGTCGATGCGGCGCTGTTTTTCCGCTTCATCGGTGATGATGGCATCCAGTTCCTTTTTGACCTTGATGAGTTCCCGGTAGACCGCATAATATTCCTGAAATTCTGCG